>Ga0224558_1000198_pt1 | contig 70389 bp, 47 predicted proteins | sample 714S32024metaG_FD_180682 | JGI IMG/M metagenome (GOLD analysis project Ga0224558, IMG submission 180682) | Peat soil microbial communities from Stordalen Mire, Sweden - 717 S3 20-24 | ecosystem: Environmental > Terrestrial > Soil > Wetlands > Peat | place: Sweden: Norrbotten County, Stordalen... | reverse complement strand
TTTGGACGCAAAATCCTTGTTTTCATGGGTTTACAGACGGGGTTGCGCTGTAAAATCGTCAAAACAAAGGAGTTCCCTGCAAAATCGTCCAGGATAAGGAGTTACGCGACGTTTCGGCCTCTGCAGGGCGCTTTCCGGATGAAAGCGGCGCGAAAAGGACGCCCAGGACGATGTTTGTAGGAAGACTTCTAGAATCATTGTGCAACGAAGAGTGGAATTAATCTGCAACCACCTGCGGCCACCTGCGGTGGGGCCATAGGCTCGCTATTCGCTCGCATGGGGGTCGTGGTAACCCCGGTCCCCAAATGCGAGGTACCCGCGTAAGGGTAGCGCATTCGGCCATAAATTGACAAGAATTGCCATCAGTGTTACGTTGACTTCAAAGGATTCTTTGATGCAGACCATGAACATCTCGCTGCCCGACCCCTTGAAGCAGTATGTGGAAGAGCAGGTTACGGCCAGGGACTACAGCAGTGCAAGCGAGTATATGCGCGAGTTGGTGCGCGCCGACCAAAAGCGCAATGCCAGAGAACAGCTTGAGCAGACCTTGCTGGAATCGCTTGCGGAAGGCGAAGCGCAGGAGGCCACTCCTGAATTCTGGAGCACACTGCGCGCTGAATTGAGCAAGCGGACGAAGACCGGACGAGGGACGCGGCCGAAGAGCCGGGTGGCCTGAGTTGGCGGAAGTCTTTGTACGGGCTCGCGCCCGCAGGGACATCCTGTCGAATGCCGAGTATCTCGAAGAGCATGGAAGCGCGGAGACTGCGCAGCGCTTTCTGTATGCAACACAAAGCACATTTGAAGCGCTGGCAAAGATGCCGAAGGCGGGTGCCTTGTGCGCCTTTAGCAGTCCCGTGCTTCGACCCATTCGCCGCTGGCCGGTGAATGGCTTTGAGAACTGGTTGATCTTCTATTTACCGCGACGTAATGGAGTGGAGATCGTTCATCTCATTCACGGAGCGCGCGACATAGAGAGTCTTTTTGAAGGCTAGTTGGGAAAAGGGAGACGGATTGTTGGGATTCGTGGAATCCCTACCGGAGAGATTCCACGCGTCATGCGTTGACGGGCGAATCTACGAATCATCGCGAGTGGCCTCTGAAGCCCGACCTGCTTCTTATTTACAAAAAACCGGAGGATTCTACATTGCGGCTGGTGCGCATCGGTTTTCACAGCGAAGTTTTCTAGCGGAAGACGGACGGTCGAGGTTCGTGGTCTCCCCGGTTCCCAAAAGCGAGGGACCGGGGGCACCCTGATTGTTGTGGGGATTGCACCCGGAGACCGGGGCCACCCGCCAAGGTTTATTCTTCGGCCTCTTCTGGGTCAGGAACATAAACCCTCTTGAGGGGAAGAATTCCCTTATAGCGGCTTTCGAATTTTTCGTAATGCTGAAAGATAAGCTTCACAAGCTCGTCACCATTGATTAAACGAAGATCGGATTTACCCCGCGCAAAGTTTTCGGCTGGTGGTGTGAACTCGCCAAGTGTGACAAAAAGTGCCTTCTCGCCAGGATTAAGCTTGCCATATAGCGCACTCACATCCTTGTCGCTGTTCTTCCCTTCCGTGCTTTTGACCTGCACCTTGATGATAGGCGGCTCAATACAGAGTTCGTCTTTGTGAGCGGTTATATCGACCCCACCATCAGCCCCCTTGCCGCGTTTAGGCTGCTGAGTTTTGTAACCCATCGCCTGTAAAAGGTGGGCTACAAAATCCTCGAAAGAGCCGCCTTTCAATTCCTGCGCGAGCTTTTTCAGAATGTAAACGCTTGTTTGATCTTCAATTGCACTCGCAAGGGTAACAGTTTCATCTTGTGCCAAAGGAACAGATACATCTTTACCCTCGATAGCAGCCCAAAATTCACCGGCGTATTTTTTGACCGCAAAGAAGCTCATTGCCGCCCCTATCTCATGCGAAGCACCTTGCGAAAAATGGGTGCGGGGCAAATCTTTGAGCCATTTCACCTTTCGGTGGTTAGGGTAGGAAATTTCTTGCTTCGGGCTGTATTCGTAATCACCTTCAATCCGACCGATATGAATATGTCTGTCACTCTTGGAAGGGTAGACGACAATATCGCCAATCTTGGCCTCATATACAAACCGATAGAGCTGTCCGGCGCTGACGGGAACAGCACCTGGCTTCATTTCGGGAGATACCTCAGCTACGCGGTTTTTAAATCCATCTCGACTGGCAGTAAGTTTGCTTAAATCACCCACACGATGCCAGCCAAGTGCAACACACCCCCCTTGTAGAAAAAGTGTGTCGGCATCTCCGGTGCGTCCTCCGTGAATGCCCCACATCTGATGTTCGTTAGTCATCTGATCTCCTCGTATGCTCTGCTATTCTGAACGCCCAACATCAAGTACGCGGTACGTGTGAGTCACCCGTCCTTCAGAAGAATGGCCAATCTATGTTTGCACACCTTGGCCAAGGAGGCGTGATTTCTGAACAGCAAACTCTTCCTCTGTTAGTGCGCCAGCCTGTTTCATCTCCCAAAGCATTTTCAAGTCGGAAGCTCCAGATCCATGCGAATTTAAAACCGGCCGCTGCTGCACTTGACGCATTGCATTCACTATTTGGGCGTGTATTCGATCAAGCTGTTCTCTCGCCCTACTGACTCTATCCGCACCTGGATTCTCGCCTTTCCGATTCGAGCTTTGGAAGAACAGAATTGTAAATACAGGAATTTGGCGATCATCGACAAAGATCTTTAATGCTAATTGTTGAATCCTACCCAAGGACCGGGATGATGCACTCAGACCACCAATTACTGCCCCCAATGGACCAAGGATCAATCCTCCGACCACAGTCCCGAGAAGCTGGGAACCGCGATTTGTCTTGTTAAGAGTCACCCCGTTTTCAACAACCTCCACTGCTGCAATCTGTGCAAATGAATATATTTTTTCTCTACCTACGGCGCCAAGGATAATCTTTTCTTCATCGAATTTGATACCAAATAGGCTACTATCCTCTAGTGATATGTACATCTCGTCAAGCTTGTATTGAGCAAGTAAACTTTGCCGTGTATTATCTGCGTTAAAGACTTTCCAGACATTAAAAATGATTATGATAGCTAAAATAAATAACACCGTATACATCGTCAGTCCCCCCATTTCTCGGCAAATCTCAGTCCCGTTGGCCTGTTATCGCTTGCCGATCTTCTAACTCATAATACTCCCGAATACAACTGTAACGGGCTTCGGTTTGTAGCTGAAACTGCCGGGTGCCCCAGGTCTCGATTTTGAGACCTGGGCGTCGAATCACCTAACTGTCCACATGAGCAATGATCCCTAGACCAGTTCGATAGAAACCCGCCTCCCAACCATTGCCGCCGCGCGCTGCAAGCTCCCTAGCGTAATGTCGTTTTTCGGATCGAGAAGGCGGTCCACCTGCGTGCGGCTGGTTTTGAGCAGCGTGGCCATCTTGTTTTTGGAAATCTTCTGCTGCTTCATCGCTTCGGCCAACTGCCATGCGACGACTTCCTTGATCGCCTCGGCCTGCGCCTCCTCGAAGATTCCCTCCGTCTTGAGAAAATCGTCGATGCTCGAACCCATTTGCTTTTTGCTCATCGTCATACTGCACCTTATTTAGTACGACTGTACTTTATAGTGTGCTACAACGCAAGCTGCTTGCAGGGGCTAAATCCCAACCTTTATTATCATGCATTTGCGGCACGAATGAAGTCATACCCTATTACAAACAGGCAGGTGTCCCACCATTTATCTCTTGACAAACGACGGCAAAAAGAACATAGTGTAGGGGAGTGGTTGAGGCGCCGGATTTTCACGCTACCCGGGCGATTCCGCTCAATTTTATTGGAAGAAGGCCATCCTAACGGATGGCCTTCTTCTTTTTACTGTGATCTTTACCGTCGCCCCTTGGGATGACGGAGAGAAGTTCAGGGTGTGGCAATTTTCCGTGACATTCAAAGACAGCTTCATCACGAACGCTCTTCCCGGCATTGTTGACCCTGATTGTCGGGCTGATCAACACAGTACTCCATCCAGGCGCAACGCGAGCCTCGTCACTGAAGGCGACGGAAATCATCTCGATGACCTCGTCGATGGTGTACCCATCCTCAATGCAACGGCTTTCATACAGATGGCGGCCATCGAAAAGAACTGTGGCCACGACAGGCGGCAATTCTTCTTCCTGCCGCTGCTGATTGATCGTTGTTAGCTGCGCTTCGCTGAGTTCGCCAATACGAATGATGGGCTGCCTTGGTCTCGCTCTCCGCTCAAGAGCAAACCATCTGGCGGCACGCTCAAGATTCGAACGGATCAAGTTCTCGGCGTCTTGATTAAGGCCCATGTTCTCAGAGTACTATGGGCTCGTGACCCACATCTCGACTATGAAATGTGGGAACCACTGGGAATTATTACTGCGGCTTGGGCGGATGCGACGGCTGCGACTGCGTACGATTGTCGCGACTTTCAACGCCGACATCGATGGCTTCGCCGAGGGCTAGCGGCAGCTCCTGCTGTTGCGGCTTGGCGGATTCGTAGGCTCTCACGATGCGCTGGACGAGGGCGTGGCGGACGACGTCGCACTCCTCGAAGTGGCAGAAGTGGATGCCCTCTACGCCGTCGAGGATGTTGATGGCGTCGAGCAGGCCGGACTTGCGCGGGTTGGGCAGGTCGATCTGGGTGATGTCGCCGGTGATGACGGCCTTGGAGTTGGCGCCCATGCGGGTGAGGAACATCTTCATCTGCTCGATGGTGGTGTTCTGGGCCTCGTCCATGATGATGAAGGCGTCGTTGAGGGTGCGGCCGCGCATGAAGGCCAGGGGGGCGACCTCGATGACGTTGCGCTCGAAGAGCTTGTCGACCTTTTCGGGATCGAGGAGGTCGTAGAGGGCGTCATAGAGCGGGCGCAGGTAGGGGTCCACCTTTTCCTGGAGGGTTCCGGGGAGGAAGCCGAGGCGCTCACCGGCCTCGACCGCGGGACGGACGAGGACGATGCGGCTGACTTTTTTGGCGTTGAGGGCGGAGACGGCCATGGCGACGGCGAGGTAGGTTTTGCCGGTGCCTGCGGGGCCGACGCTGAAGACCATGTCGTATTGCTCGATGGCCTCGACGTACTTGCGTTGATTGATGGAGCGCGGCTGGACGGTGCGCTTGACGCCGGCGGAGCGCTGCTTTCCGGAGTCGGAGAGCGAACGCAGAGTGACGGCGGGGTCGGCGACGACCAGGCGCAGGAGTGCGTTCAGTTCGCCGTTGTGGGGATTGACGCCCTGGCGGCGCAGCGCCTCGAAGTCCGCAAAGATGCCCCGGACGCGGGCTACACCCGCTTCCGGTCCCTCGACATGCACGGCGTCGGAGCGAAGATCGATGCGCACGCCGAGCGAATCTTCCATGAGGTGGAGGTTTTCATCGCGAGTGCCGAAGAGGGGCTCGAGGTTGGGAGTAATCTCCAGGGTGATCTTCAATGGGTTCGATGGCCTCCAAGAGGGTTGGACTGTGCGCGAGGCAGGCCGACAGCGCGGCGGACAGGCTGCGGGCAAGTGGCAGAATGAGAGGGAAACGGCGGAATGCGGCGCAGGACCGAGCCGAAGCTCTGGGCTGTCTCGAGAAACCGCGGGATGGAATAGGCTACCAAATCCGGTATCAGTATTCGGTATCTGGGCTTGAGAGTAGCGCCGTTTGCAGCGGTAGTCAATGCGAATTATCAAGGATTTTGATACAAAGTGTAACTTTATAGGTACAGGCGGTGGCATGAGGCTCCCACGTGCATCGACGAACCGCTGGGCGAGGCCGACGGAGTGCGCGCATTGACCCGTGGCCTGATTTCCCGTAGACTTAGTAATTGCGAGGGATGCGGCTCCGGTTGCGTTCTGACACTGCAACATTCTGTCTTATTTTGAGGCCCCCTGAAGGCTGGGCTAAGATTTGGGCAAAAGATCAAGGAAAACGAATGGCAAACCATGTATCGTCGCTGAAGCGCGCGCGCCAGACCGAAAAACGCACCGAAGTGAACCGCTCCAGCCGCAGCCGTGTGCGCACCAGCCTGCGGGCTTTGCGTGAGGCGCTCGTTGAGGGCGATGTGAAGGCAGCCCAGGCGCAGTATCGCGAGACCGTCTCCACTCTCGATAAGAGTGTGCAGAAAGGCGTTTTGCACGACAACACCGTCTCCCGCTACAAGAGCCGCCTGAACGCACGGCTGAAGGCTCTGGTCACCGCCAAGGCATAGCGCGTCGATAGCCTTTGAGGCTCTGAGATAGGCATACAACAAGCGGCCGGAGAAATTCGGCTGCTTTTGTTTTGGGTGCATAGTTTAGAGCATTTATACAGGATGGCGTAGAGTGCGACGTGGACCAGGAGGTCCACGCAACAGCCGGCCGGGAGGCCGGCGCTACAGGTTCGTGACCCATCAGCACTGTCCAAGCAATCGGAAATCGACTCTACACCAACACGCAAAATGCTCTATTGACCCTTCCAGACGGGCGGACGCTTTTCCAGGAAAGCTTGCGTGCCTTCGTTCTTGTCGGTAGTGGCGCAGAGGCCGCCGAAGCGTACAGACTCCCGGAGCAGGGCCAGGTCGAGCGGCAGGTCAAAGCCTTCATCGACGGCACGCATGGTTTCAGCCACGGCAAGGGGAGCATTGGCGGCAATCTCCTGCGCCAGGGCCTCGGCGCGCTGCATCAGCTCGGCAGCGGGAAGAACCTCATCGACGAGACCGATGCGGAGGGCCTCCTGCGCGTCGATGATGGCGCCGGTGAGCAACAGTTTGAGTCCTTCGCTGCGGCCCACAAGGCGGGTCAGGCGTTGTGAGCCGCCGTAGCCGGCCATGAGGCCCAGCTTTACCTCCGGCTGGCCCAGGCGGGCATCGTCAGCAGCCAGACGCAGGGTGCAGGCCATGGCCAGCTCACAGCCGCCGCCCAGGGCAAAACCCTGAATGCAGGCGATAACCGGCTTACCCAGGGTTTCTATGCGGCGCAAAATCCCTTGTCCGCAGAGAGAAAAGGCGCGGCCCTCTTCCGGGGTGAGCGGGGCCAGTTCGCGGATGTCTGCTCCGGCAACAAAGGCCCGGCCACCTGCTCCGGCGAGGAGAATAACGCGGATTTCGGGGTCTGCGGCCAGTTCCTCGAAGGCTTCTGCAAGCTCAGTGAGGGTCTCGGCGTTGAGGGCGTTGAGCACTTTGGGCCGGTCGATGGTGACGACAGCCAGCGGAGGACGTTTATCAAGACGAAGAAGTGTGAATTCCATGCGAAGGAAAGGGTAACAGATGACAGCCAAGGGCGTTTGTGCAAGAGTGCAATATCCTAATTTGGAGCGGCAGGACGAACCGAAGATTACGCCGACGTTTGCGAAACGGGAATGGGCAGTAGTACCTTAAAGCGAATGATGCAATCATCGATCCCGGCTCAGTTCAAACACTTTGTTCAGCCCCGTCCTGGCAGGATTTTGCGGTCTCTGCCACTCATCGTCTTCGCCGTCTGCGCGGGGTTAAGTTTGACTCTTTGCGCTTCGGCCAGAGAGGCTAAGGGCTTTTCCGCGGCGACGCTGGTGGAGAAGGCGGATTACCAGCCCTGCCGCAATGGATGCTCCGAACACGCCGAGCCGGCCAGCGCTTTCTGCTTCCGACAGGGCGATCAGGTTGTGGTTGGGGACGGCAGAAGCTTCATTCATGAGAAGAAGTTCTTTGGCCTCGAGGAGCTTGCCGGAAAGCAGGTTCAGATTCGATTCAGCCGGTGGTTTGTGTGGGTTATGCCGCCCGATGGCCCGGTGATGAGGCTGGAGCGGGGGTCAACGTATGAAAACTTCAAGGATGCCGGATGTATCCGCGAGGTGCGCCGGCCGATTATTGATGCCGCCTACGCTCATAAGCGGCCGGCCAGAGTTTCTGCCACTGCCTTTGTGCTGGCCGGCTCGGGCAACGGCGATCTCTATCTGTGGCTTCAATGCGACTTGAATTCCGATAAGTCCGTGATCGCCTGCCTGAGGTGGTATCGCAACGGCGATCCCTACGGCAAGGATTGGTACTGCGCGCGCACGGTGGATGGAGCACCGGTGGCGGCGGAGTTTGAAATCGACCCTCTGCTCAGCCAGGAGGGAAGGCTGGTATTGAAGTCGGGAGCCGTGGTGCAGCAGGACCACCGGGGAAGAACCAACGATGTGCTTGACCGTCCGGGAGAGGCTTGCCGGTAGGGCGGATTTGAAGCACCTGGGCCTCTAGCCTGCGCTCTCACGCCAAAATTGACACCAGGGGCCCTGCCCAGTTGCGCGGAATTTTGTTGACAGCTTAGATATTGGAATATAAGGTCGATTCACTATGCGATATGCCTCGGTCTTGCGGCTTGCCGCCCTTTCCCTCTTCCTCATTCCGCTGTCCGGATGTTGGAGGACAGTTGAAGTTTTCTCCACCAGCGAAGCTGTGCTCATACCTGGCTCTGCTCATCTGGAACAGTATGGCGGTACGTACAATGGGCACCAGATGCGCTTAAGCCGGATAGGTGGCAGCAACGATTATGCTTTTTCCATTGAAGGATCGGGCCCACCAGGTTGCTCTGACAATAAAGGCACTTTTCGCGCCATACAAATTCGGGACGATATTTATGTTCTGCAAATTCTGTGTGAAGCGGCGAGTTCGGATGAGGTTTACAACATTCAGTTCTACACTATTAATTCAGGCGGTTATCATACGGTCGCTCCGTCTGTAAATGACTGGGATGCACGCCTTGCCCGATATAATTTGAAATTCAATTCTCCTGGGATATCTGGCAGTCCGTCAAACATCAACGCATTTATTCGAAGTCTGAAGGATTCCAACTTCACCTCGTCAAGTGATTGACGACATTCATACCGAGGATTCTCGTCAGGCCTGCGTGTACATGTCTGTTGAGAGGCGGGTTCCCGCATCCTACATAGACAATGATCAACGAATAGTGCCATCCTTGTGATTCGGAAAGCCGCCTTACTTGCCGATGAGGCTGCGGGCGATGGCGTCCAACATTCCATTGAGGAAGTTGATGGACTCTGGAGCGGAGTAGCGGCGGCCAATCTCCAAAGCTTCATTGATGACGATGGGAAAGGGCGTGCCCTTGAAGCCCAGCATCTCGCCCACGGCCATGCGCAACAGGTTGCGGTCCACCGCAGGCATGCGCTCCAGCCGCCAATGCTTGGAGTTGGCCACGAGCAACTCGTCGATCTGCTCCTGGTGCTCGATGGCCTCGCGGAAGAGCTCTTCGGCAAAGCCGCGGACTTCTGGTTCGACCTCATCGGCGGCCTTCCAGAAATTGGCGCGCACCTGGTCGGGCGTCTGTTTGCCGATCTCCGCCTGATAGAGCATTTGCATGGCCAGCTCGCGCGATTTGCGGCGTCCCGAACCATGATGTTGTCCGGCGGTCAAGCAGGGCCGCCTTCCACACCACCATCCACCCCGCGGACGAAAACCTGTCCGTGGGGGCCCCGGTCATGCCGCAGTTTGCGGGTGAGGCTGACCATCTCGATGGCCGCGATGGCGGCTTCAAAGCCCTTGTTGCCGGCCTTGATGCCGGCGCGGTTGAGCGCCTGCTCCAGCGTCTCGCAGGTAAGCACGCCAAAGCTGTGGGGGATGCCGGTCTCCTGCTGCGATTGCCCAAGGCCGCGGGCGACTTCGTTATAGATCGCCTCGTAGTGGGCGGTCTCGCCGCGCAATAAACAGCCAAGTGGAATGATGGCGTCTACCCGGCCCGCGTTGGCCAAGGCGCGTGCGGCGGCAGGAATCTCCCACGCGCCCGGAACGCGGACGACTTCAATATCCGTGCGCTTTGCGCCGCTGCGCTGCAATGCGTCGAGCGCGCCATCGAGCATCCGCTCGGTGATGACCGCATTCCAGCGGGCAACGACGACGGCGAACTTCATACCGGCAGCGGAAAGATCGCCTTCCACGGCCACCGGCTTACTTTTGACGGGATCGGTCCACGCCCAGAAGCTGAAGGCGAAGCCTGGCTCGGGCTCTACAGTGAAAAGGCGCGACTTCCAATGGGTTTCCGTAATGGGAGAGAGACGCGCGACCGCCTGTTCGCCACCTTGCGCACGCAGCCAGGCAGCAGCCGTTTGATGCACAGCATCCAAAGCGGTCACCTCTATCAGCACGTCGGCTGTGGAAGGAAACTGGCCGTCAACAAATTCCAGATTGCCCAGCGGCGCCAGAAACGCAGCGCCGTGGCTGTTCTCTTCATTCCACCCTTTGCCGGGAGCAAATCCCAGCACGGAAAAAAAGCTTGACAACCGGTCATAGGTTGTCCGGTTTCCTGTGGGACGAAGAAATGAAATCCCCTTGATCATTTCTTGATTCTATCGTGTGCCACCTGCGGGGACTGGCCGTCCAGGCGGACGGCGCTTGCGCGCCATGGAGTTCGAGGTTTCCCACCCATACGCCAGAAACTAAGCGCATGGATGGGGCACGGGGCAGTTGTGGGACCGATTTACATGAAACGCGGGTGCGATAAAAAAGGCCGGCGCGAAGCCGACCTTCTTTACTTGCTGCTGGTGCGCAGCTCTATGTGGTGGAGCGGGGCTTGACCGCGATGGACGTGGCCGGAACGATGGCGGTGCCGGGGCTTGGACCCGAATAAACGCAGCCAAGGTCTGTGCCACCAGAGATAATGGGCGTACAGGCCGGCAGGTTGGGGCTGATCTGCTGCGTGTCGGTGGGCGGCGTAGTGGGGCTGACGGTGGTGGGGATGCTGATGTAGTGGATCATGTTGTCGCCCGCGGTGGAGACGAAGAAGAGCTTGTCGTCCGGGGTGAAGGCGCCGGCCAGCGGTGCGATGGGCGAGACGCCGCCCTTCTGCGTGGTGAGCGGCACATAACCCACAGTGCCTGGCGCGCTGGTGGTGCTGCTGATGGCGCTGCTGTTGGGCACGTAGTAAGGCAACTGGGCTACGGTGGTACTGGCTGCATCCGCGGTATAGGTAATGAACGCCAGATTGGACTGCGGCGAGGGAATCACCTGGTTAACGGAGGTCGCGGCGACCTTGGTGGGATCGAGCGTTGGGGTCGCATTAAGCCAAGGATCGGTGGAGAGCGCTGAGAGCGTCTCGACGCCATTGGAGGAGTTGGTGGTTTCCGGGCAGGGGATTGGGGTGAAGATTCCTGAAGTCGATTTGACCGAGGGAATGGCGACGCCGATGTCACTGAGCTCAAACCCGCCGGCCGTGATTGCCGCGCCCAGAATGTGATGGCCATCCGTGGTAGCAGCCAGCGCATCGGTCTGCACGGCGAGCGAATCGCTGGTTGGCTGAGGGTAGAAGACCATGCTGGAGTAAATCCCGACTGTACCGGTGGGGCACCAGGTATGGGCCACGGTGGGAGAGCCTCTGAGATAAGCGCCGACAGAGGGGATGGTAACGGCCGGGGTTTGCACAGTGCCTGAAAATGGCACGTTGGGCGGCAGCGGATTGGGCGGCGCATTCGGCGGCAGCAAGCCTGGCGGCAACTGATTCTGGAGCGGGCTCGGCGGCAACGGGTAGGTGGTCCAACCGGTACTCGAGCTATAGACGTACAACGTATCGGTATGGCCTGTGATGCCTTCCGCCGCGTTGTTCAGCGCAGCGTTGTCGGTGATGTAGAGCGTGTTCGAGTCGGGGGTCCAAGCGGCGGCGTTGCCCATCCCGCCAAATGCTGTGTAACTTCCGCCAGAGACGTTGTAAAGATAAAAGATTTGGCGCACCTGATCATTGATCAGAATCTGCCCGCTGTTTGGCGCTACGGCCAGTACCACTCCTGGAACCGCGGTGTTCGGCTGGCCGAGCGTGTTGTTCGCGGTGTTCATAGACATTAACTCGTGGGAGGAGCCGAAGTAAATATTGTTGCCGCCCCGGTCCATCACCATTGAGTTGGGCACGTATGGCAGGCGCACCGTGGAGCCGACGGTGCCGGTTAGCAGTTCGACGGGGACAACGTATTCCGATTGGCCGGGAGCAGCGTACCAGACGTAGTCACTGGCTGTGCCGGGTGTAGTGACAGTGACAGGGTTGGAAGAAATGGGCAGGCCTGTGCCATAGATGCCGATCACGTTGATGGGAGCAGTATTGCAACTGGGCGGCTGGCAGACGGCAAAGATCGAAGCCACGCCGGGGAAAGACGTTGTGATGGAGCCTCCACCACCCGCCGAAATGTCAATCGGGTCGGTGGATTGGTATGTGAGGGCGAGACCAGTGAGTGGGCATCCGGTTCCAGGACATTCGGTCAGATTGTTGTCATATGCAGTGGTGGTCAAATTCTGCGTGACGCCCTGGGTGATGGTGCCAACCGTGCTGCCGTTGGCTAGAGTTACCGAGATGGATGCTGGCGGGCAAGTGGAGAAGTATCCAGCCGAAGAACCCGAGCCGGCCACTGATGCGGTAATGGCGGTGGTGCCTGGCTGCAGGGCGGTAATGTTCACCTGATTTGTGGTGGTGTTGGTGGTCACGCTGGCGACGAGGGGATTTCCTACCGCGTAGTTGAGCGCGCCGATGGCGGCCGTGCAGTTAGGCAGTGGGGTTAACACAGAGGAGATGGTTGCTGTGCCCGAGCAGGTCGCCGAACCGCTAGAGAATGCGGCGGTCGTGGGCGGCACGGTGGTGCTGGCGCCGCTGGTATTGATGTTCAGTGCGGTGCCGCTGGCGATAGTGTTCGGGTTCGGTCCGGTCAAAGTCACCGTCGCAATCGCACCTGTGGCACCATTATTGAAACCTGTCAAATTGCAGGTCTGACCTGCCGCGCCGGTGATTGATCCGCCCGACACGTAAGTCGCACTCAACAGTGGGGTTGGAGGTATAGCGCAGGAGTAGTTAGCGCTGGAAACCGACGTCGGCGCGCAGAGCTCATATTGCGTATTGTTGCTGACAAAGCAAGCCTGCGCATCGATTAAGGCGTTGTCGCCTTGGGAGAAGCACTGCTGCGCGGACCCGGACGAGGGGGTGGTGACAAGGCTTACAGAGGTCACCGGGACGTGCACGTATACCTCGACCGGATTGGAGGTAACCGACTGGGCGGAGGCCGTTACGTAGGCTACTCCGTAAGGCAGGCCGCCGGTCGAGGGCAATGGATTCGGCGCGTAGCAGATGGTGTAGTCGGCGATGCCGCCGCCCGAGTTCCGGTTCCATGTCCCGGCGCACATATTGCCGGTCGGCGTGATGTCCACCAACTGGTTGTTGGTGGTGCCGTAGCTAAAGGTGGCGGCGTTGGCCTGTTGCCCTTTGCAGGTAAGGGCCGTCGGCGAACTTACCTGGCGCGTCTGCCCATAAGCCATGGAGATGCCCGTGGTCGCCGGTTGCAGCGTGAGCGTGGCCACATCTGTGACCTTCATCCCGTAGCCCAGTCCATTGCAGTAGTTCGCGCCCGGGTTGCGGGTGCAGCCGGAGATAGAAATCCCGGCTGGAATGGCCAGGCACAACAAGCAAACAAGCGTCAAGAACCGCCGCATGAATCCTCCCCGCCCCGCTTTGTCGAGCCGCGGAACGGTCACTCCCGAAATCATCGGAAAAATTGGGTTATAGCAAATTTCCCACTCGCCGCCACCCGCATTTGCCGGTAGCGAGAGGCTCCTTCTTCCGCGGTCCCCAGCGACAGGTCTAAGTCGTTGGGGTGGAAGGAAAAGCCCTCTTGCGGCACCTGAAAGGCGACGGAAATTGGGAAAACGCACTCTGGAACGACCCATCAACACGTCACGACTGGTCTGCCGCCGGTGAAATCCGTTCAAATGACCGGCCTCCGGCGACCCATTCAACCTGCAGCCGGTTGACGAAACGCGCCCACGAAACTCCAAAGAAAAGTGTATCAGGGCGGGGTGGTCTCCGGCTGGCAGCCGGACGAAGCTATCCCCCTCCTGCTTTTTCATAGACTCCGCCGGCGCCGGATGGGGAGCAGCCCTGGGCTATGGCGAAGGAGGCAAGTAGCGGGCAAACCACTCGGCGGCCCTCACCATCACGTCCCGCCGGTGGGCCGGGTCGGCAAAGATATGCCCCTCATTCGGATACACCACGAGTTGCGTGGGCACATGCCGGGCGCGCAACGCGTGCCAGAACTCGTAGGACTGGGGCGCTGGGCACTCGCCGTCCCGGTCGCCCACCACCACCAGCGTCGGCGTCGTCACGTTCTTGATAAAGTTGATGGCCGAGCTTTTGGCGTAGACTGCGGGATCGTCGTAGACCGGCGCGCCGAAGTAAGGGATCATCCACTGGTCGATGGAGTTCTCGCCGTAGTAGCTCTGCCAGTTGGAGACGCCCGCACCGGCCACCGCCGCTTTGAACCGCTGGGTCTGGGTCACGGCAAACATAGCCATGAATCCGCCATAGCTCCAGCCGGTCAGGCCCACGCGGCTGGGGTCCACCGGGTAGCCGGCCTCGACCGCATCCACCCCGGCCAAGATGTCGCGCAGGTCGCCGTAGCCGAAGTCCTTGCGGTTGGCCAGGGTAAACTCCTCGCCCTGGCCGAAACTGCCGCGCGGATTGGGATGAAGCACGAAGTACCCCAGCGCCGAGAAGGCCGCCGCGCTCAGGACGCCCGAGCCCCAGTGTGACACCGTCGCCCAGGCCGGCCCGCCATGCACTACGACGATGAGCGGATACTTTTTGGCCGGGTCGTAGTCTTTAGGCAGCGTCAGCCAGCCTTGCACATTGAATTTGTCGCTTTTCCAGGTCAGAGAAACGGATTTTCCCCAGGCCGGCTTTACGCCGTCGTTGAAGCGCGAAAGCTGGACAAAGGGAGCGTAATCGGCGGATCGGCTGGAGGGAGGAGCAACGGTTCTGGCGGCGTAGATCTCCGACGCGGTGTCAAAGGTGCTGGCGCGAAAAACGAAGAGAGAATGGTCAGCGGTAGAGGAAAGGCTCATCTCCATCCGCCCATCGCCGATACTGCCGGGAATGCTGAAGATGGAGCTGCAGGAATTCACGGAGAGATTCGATCCAGTATGAAGGAGGAGATGGATGAGGCGGCTGTCGGAGCCATCCAGCTCGCTGACATAGAGGCCACGGGTGCCGTCCCACTCGATCCACGCCGGCGAAGCCGGTCGTTGCGGCGTCAGATCGACCGGCTGGCCCCCGGCTGACGGAATAATCCACACATCGCCACCCGTCACTCCCTGGTCGCTCATCAGTCCGCCGATGAAGGCGATCTGTTTGCCGTCCGGCGACCAGCGCGGCACGGCGATCTGCAGGCCGTGGAGCGGGCCGGGGACCTCGGCAGGGGCCAAAATGGCCTTGGGCGCGCCGCCCAACTCTTGCGTGTAGAGCTTGGCCACCCACCAGTTGTTTTCTCCCGGCGGATCGGCGGCCACGTAGGCTAATCCGTGCCCGTCCGGTCGCCAGTCGAATTCGTATATATGAAGATTTGCGGGCGTGGCCAGCGCGGGCGAGGCTGGCTTGTCTGCGTCCACAGCGGCCACAGCGACCCGCTCGATCTCCACGCCGTCCTCGCCGATCACCCCCGACGGCGGCTTCATGGCCGCCAGCGCACCGGCCGGCCGGGTTGCGCCTTCCACATATAAAAAGGCCACACGGGTTCCGTCTGGCGAAAAGGCCGGAGCCTCCACGTAGCCCTTCAGCTCGGTCAGACGCCGCGCCGGGCTGCCTTGCCGTGCCAAATACAGGTCGGATTGTCCCGGTTTGGCGCAATCGGAGAAGAAAACCAGAGCTTGCGCGTTCGGCGCCCACGCGAGCTGGTCTTCTTGGCAGTGCTCGTCGGGCTTGGCGGCCGCGGTCACCCGCTCACTCTTGGCCAGCTCATTGAGCGGCGCCACGCGAATCTCTATGACATCCTTGGCGTATTCAATCCACGCCAGCCGCTGGCCGTCCGGGGAGATCGCCACCTGGCCGATGGAGCGCCCGCGGCTGAGCCCCTTCAGCACCTCTTCTATGTGGGCGCGGTCTGGGGAAGGAGAGGCTTGCGCCTGCGCCGGCGCAGCGGAAAGCGAGAAAGCCGCTCCATAGATCAGGGCTGCGCCGGTCAGCAGAGCGGCGCGAAGAGAGAGTCGGATTGGCGTGAAAATCATAGAGAAATGCTATCAGGAGGCGCTACAGGTGAACTATATATCCTGCCTGTGCCCAGGGGGCGGAGAAAAAGGTGCAACTGCCTCACCTTTCCTCGCGATCAATGAAAATATCCCTGTTTGAGCACGGTGCTGAGGAGATCACTCTGGTTGGCCTCCTCCGCCGCTAGAAGGTTCCTGACCTCCTCCGCCTCCTGGCTGTCGAATCTCAATATGTCGCCATCCTCAAAATTCATCGTTGGGCTTTTATAAGTGAAGCCCATCGCGCTGCGCGAATAGTAGCTGCCGCCGTAGTAAAACCCCGACGCTCCAAACATATCCATCTGCAGAAAGAGGCGTCGCTGGCTAATTTCAGGATCATAGACGGGCAGGCCTTGCTCATTTTCCCGGCCTGCCGAGATTCCCATCAGGTCGAGCAGCGTCGGAGTGATATCAATATGCGAGGTCGGAGAGTCGATGATCGTCGCCTGTTGAAGGACGCGAGGCACATAAATCATCATGGGAACACGCAGCTCAATGTCTTCCAGCTGCCCCCGCGCAACAAGAACAACCTCGCCTTCTCGAGACCCCGGGGTCCAGCGCATTCCGTGGTCGCTGGTAAAAACAATCATGGTGTTCTCCAGCGCTCCGTCGCGCTGCAACTCGTCGAGCAATTCGCCCAGCCATGCATCCTGATACACCGCCAGCGCATGGCCACGCTCCAGGAGCGACATCGAGGGTTGCCCATCCAGCCCTCGATACGGATCATGCCCAATCTCCGGGAAATAGGCGGCGGCAAACCTTTGCCCCTTTGCCGTCCAGTTGCGAATATCCGCTCGCATCGTGAGCAGCCCACGGTGGTCGTTCTCCGCGACGTATTTCACCGGGCCGAAAAAAGTTGTTTTTCCGATCTGATCAATCTTGGGGTCTATCCGCGCGGAGGCAATCCGCTGAAAACCCAGGCTCGAAAGCATCAAGTCATCGCGGCGCTGCGGGATACTCCAGACGAAGCCATAGTATGCGGTCTGATAGCCTTCCTTTTGCAGGCTGCGAATCAGGCCCGGAATCTCGACTGGATGTTCAACGATGCCGCACTGCCGGTTCACATAAAGCGAAGTGAAGATCGAGAAGGCCGCATTGTCCGTAAGGGGGTAACTGGTGTAATGGTGTCCAAGCAGAAAGGACTGGTCCCGGAGACGCCGGACGTTCGGCATATCGCTTAGGGAATCGTGCGCGGGATCAAAAACCTGCGCCGAGATGGATTCCATCACAAACAAAATAATGTTGTAATTTTTCGCCCTTCCGGTAAAGGCCGTCGGATGCGGCGCTGGGACGTGCGAGGCCTGGCGATATGTTTGCAACAGCTCCTGCGTAGTGTGACCATGAGCCCCGAAGTACACTTCGTTTTCAAAGAATGCAGTGGAAGCCGCCGCTTGCAGGAGAGACTGCGACCATGGCATGGCTGGAACACTGGGGATGTAGGCGATGGCTGACGCCGCAATCCCCAGGCCGAATACCGCTAGAACAGCATGATTCAACCAGCGCGTGTTTCTTTTGTAGGCAACCATCGTGATGGCCGCCAGAAGCCCGGCAACGGCCACGCCCGCAACAATAAATAGAATCGTGATACCGGGGTGGGAAGCAAACGCGGTTTCATGACTCCTGAAGATCCACATGAAGTCAAACCAAAGAACTCTCAGAGAGGCGAAGGTATTCGTCGTCGTTAACGCAATGAGTTCGATGGTGATGAATGCTTCGATCAGGAGCGCGGCAACGATGGAGATGAAGATTCTCTGGCGCGGCGATATCCAGAAGGTCAGTATGCAAAAGGTTAGCGGGATAAGAACAAAGACACAGAGCAGATCCGCTCGGAACAGGGAGACCTTCTCCCAGAAGTGAAGCATCTGAGGAGTTCGGAGGCCCGCGGCAATCTCGAAGAACACTTTGCAACTAACCATCGCTGCCAGTTTTTCGACAAGAACGCAGACGGCAGATCCCAGCAACGGAAAAAGGATGATTCCCAGCTTGTTCTTCTTAAGCCAATCTGTGATTCTGCGCATCTCAATTCACCCCTGCCGCCCGGTGAATTGCCAACAGCTTCTCCAGCAGTGGCTTGAGCAACTTCAAATTCAGGGCGTTGGCGCCGTCGGATTTGGCGTTGGCGGGGTCGTCGTGAACTTCCAGAAACAGCCCGTCGATGCCCGCCGCAATCGCAGCGCGAGACAATAGCGGAATAAACTCCGGTTGGCCGCCGCTCACCCCATTCGCCGCCGAGGGCTGCTGCACGGAATGTGTCGCGTCAAAGACCACCGGCGCAAGATCGCGCATCACCGCCAGGGAGCGATAATCGACCACCAGCGTGTTGTAGCCGAAGCTGGCGCCGCGCTCGGTGAGAAAGACGCGCTCATTACCCGTGGAGCGCACCTTCTCGACCGGATGCGTCATGTCCCACGGGGCAACGAACTGGCCCTTCTTGATATTCACGGCGCGTCCGGTCTTGCCAGCTGCCACCAGCAGATCTGTTTGGCGGCAGAGGAAGGCGGGAATCTGCAACACATCCACGGCCTCGGCGGCCACCGCGCAGTGGGCCGGCTCGTGTACGTCGGTCAGCACCGGCAGGCCGGTATCCTTGGCCAGGCGGGCGAGGATGCGCGTACCCTCCACCAGGCCGGGACCGCGAAAGCTCTTCACGCTGGTGCGGTTGGCCTTGTCGTAGCTGGCCTTGAAGATGTAGGGAAGGCCGAGGTCGGAGGCGATGCGTTGAATAGCCTCGGCCATGCGGCGCGCGTGGGCCTCGGACTCGATGACGCAGGGTCCGGCGATCAGGAAAAGCTGGCCCTCGCCCACATGGACCGGGCCGATTTCAAAGGAGTTGCTCACGGATTCGATTGTAAAGGCTCTCTGCGCGGATTGCCGGTGACGATTGGTAGTCTGTTCCGGGAACAAACGGCAAGATAACTTTGTCTGGGACGAATCCTTTTGCTCGGATCAGCGATCTATCGTTGTGGCGAAGAAGATTTGCGAGCGGTCGGATGGGCGCCGGCCGGAAGCCCCCAGTCCGACCTGAAATAGAAATTCGATGGATGTTGGAAGGAAACGACGATGGAAGTCAATGTAAAGCTTCTGGGAGATGTGAAGTTTGAAGTCGCGGCGCGAAAGCACTCGCTGGTCTGCGACCAGCCCGCCGAAAACGGCGGCAGCGATGAGGGCATGACGCCGCCGGAGTTCTTGCTGGCTTCTCTGGGCACCTGCGCGGCTTTTTACGCCTCGGCCTACCTCCGGAAAAAGGGACTGGCGCGCGAGGGAGTCGAGGTGAGGGTTACGGCAGAGAAGGCCGGGCCGCCGGCGCGTCTGGACAAATTCAGGATTGAGATCAGGATTCCGTTGGCGCTGAGCGAGGCGGACCGGGCCGGCGTGGACCAGGCCGTTCACCATTGCCTGATTCATAACACCCTGCTCAAATCGCCGTCAATACAGATTGAGTTGCAAACGCCGGCAGCGGCGTAAGCCTGGGCTGACAGGCCGCTTGAATTGGCCGGGAAGTGAGAGTGTTCGCGCGAAACTTTACCGAAGAGGAGCGCAACGGTACAATCTCAATAGAGGGCCGAAGTAGCTCAGTTGGTAGAGCAGCTGATTCGTAATCAGCAGGTCGTCGGTTCGAGTCCGACTTTCGGCTCCATACTAATTTCTGGCATCTGCAAGAGAAACAAGCACTTCCGAGTATTTCCGGCAAATGGCCTCTCCTTACCGAGAGGCCATTTGCTGTTTTGTGCGTTGATTTATTGTTGAGGCTTCAACTGTTTCTGAAGCAATCCGCGCCTGCCGGTTGTTGTAACTCGCAGTTATAAATTCGCGGAAGAGGGGATGCGGCTCCAGGGGCTTGGACTTGAATTCCGGGTGGAACTGGCAACCTAAAAAGAACGGATGGCCAGGAAGCTCGATGATCTCAACATAAGTCGAATCGGGAGTGGTGCCACTCAACCGCAAGCCGCCGCCCGTCAGCAGGGCTTCATATTCGCGATTGAACTCGTAGCGATGGCGGTGGCGCTCGCTGATTTCTGTTACGCCGTATGCGCGTGCGGCAAGCGAACCCTCTTGCAAGTTGCAGGTCCAGGCTCCCAGCCGCATCGTCCCGCCCATCTCTTCGACGCCCAGCAGCTCGCGCAGCTTGTAGATGATGCGGTGCTGGGTGGCGGGGTCGAACTCGCTGGAGTTGGCGTCCTTCAGACCGCAGACGTTGCGCGCAAACTCAATGCAGGCGGTCTGCATGCCCAGGCAAATCCCGAGGAAAGGCACCTGCTTCTCGCGGGCGTAGCGGATGGCGTTCAACATGCCCTCGATGCCGCGCTTGCCGAAACCGCCGGGTACGAGAATGCCGTCGAACCCATCTAACTGAGATTCATAACTACGGTCCTCGGGAGTTTTCGACTCCAGGCCTTCGGCTTCAATCCATGTAACTTCGAGTTTGAGGTTCTGCGAGACCGCACCGTGGGTCAGAGCCTCCTTGAGCGACTTATAACTATCCTCATACTCCACATACTTGCCCACGATGGCGATGTGAACTTTATCTTTGGGGTTGTAGCAGCGGTGGACAAGGTCCTTCCAACTGGCCAGATCGGCCGCGGGCGCTTCCTTGCGCAGGTATTTGAGGATGAGCTCGTCCACGCCCTCCTGGGCAAAGCAGAGCGGCACTTCATAAATGGAGGGCACGGTCAAGGCGCCAATCACGGCGCGCTCCTCGACGTTGCAGAAGGCGGCGATCTTCTGTTTCATTTCGCGGCTGATATTGCGCTCGGAGCGGCACATCAGGATGTCGGCTTGGATGCCGATGGAGAGCAGCTCCTTGACGGAGTGCTGCGTGGGCTTTGTCTTCAGCTCCTGGGCCGCTGCGATCCACGGTACCAGCGTGAGATGGACAAAGATCGTGTTTTCACGGCCCAGCTCCTGACGCATCTGGCGGATGGCTTCAAGAAACGGCAGCGACTCGATGTCTCCCACCGTGCCGCCGATTTCGACGATGGTCACGTCGGCGCCATTCGCGCTGACCTTGCGCATGGCGTTTTTTATTTCGTTGGTCACGTGGGGAATCACCTGCACCGTCTTGCCGAGGTAATCGCCGCGCCGTTCCTTGAGGATGATCTGCTCGTAGATGCGCCCCGTGGTGAGGTTGTTGTCGCGCGACAGTGGCGCGTGTGTAAAACGCTCGTAATGGCCAAGGTCCAGGTCGGTCTCCGCGCCGTCGTCGGTGACAAAGACCTCGCCGTGCTGGAATGGCGACATGGTGCCGGGATCGACGTTGAGGTAGGGATCGAACTTCATCAGGTTGACGCGCAGGCCGCGACTCTCCAGCAGACAGCCGATGGAGGCCGCCGCCAGGCCTTTACCTAAACTGGACACAACTCCGCCCGTCACAAAGACATACTTTGCAGACATGGATGCAACCTCTTGTGGGGAATTTTTGGATGGACCGTACGGGGTGGACACTATCGAGTATGACAGAGATTGGGGCGCGAAGGAAACAGAAAATGCGGCGGGGGGCGCAGCGCGGCCGGCGACGGCCGGGAGTTTGTCTGGATTCAAGAAGTTAGGGAGTAAAACCCTGGAAAGACGAAAGCCGCCAAAGCCTCGACTCGGCAGGCCCTTGCCTGATTGAGTCTTACATCCTACGATGCAGGATAGAAGGTAACGAAAATGACGATAACAGCTACGCAGCGGCGCAAACTGGGGTCGACAGGCCCTGAGGTCTTTCCCATCGCCCTGGGTTGCATGGGCATGAGCGGAATGTACGGTGCGACGGACGACGCGGAGAGCCTGGCGACCATCCACGCGGCCCTCGACGCGGGTGTCAACCTGCTGGATACAGGCGACTTCTACGGCATGGGCCAGAACGAAATGCTGCTCGGCAAGGCGTTGCGTTTTCTGCGCGAGAAGGTGGTGCTTTCAGTAAAATTCGGCGCGCAGAGAGCTCCCAACGGCGCATGGCTGGGCTTTGACGCGCGGCCCACGGCGGTAAAAACGGCGCTGGCCTACTCGCTGAAGCGGCTGGGCGTGGACTATATCGACATCTACCGGCCGTCGCGGCTGGACCCCACGGTGCCTATCGAAGAGACCGTCGGGGCCATCGCGGAGATGGTCAAGGCCGGCTATGTGCGCCACATTGGCCTTTCAGAGGTCGGCCCTGAAACCATCCGCCGGGCTGCGGCAGTGCATCCCATCGCTGACCTGCAGATTGAGTATGCACTGGTCAGCCGCATGCCGGAAGCGAAGATTTTTCCCGTGCTCGCTGAGCTGGGCATCGGCGCAACAACTTATGGCGCGCTTTCGCGGGGATTGCTTTCAGGCTCACAGCCGGCTCCGGCCGGGGATTTCCGCGCTCATTTGCCGCGCTTCACCGGCGCCAACCTGGAACGCAATCGGCGACTGGTCGATAAACTCAAAGAAATCGCCCACGGCAAGGGCGTTACGCATGTGCAATTGGCCGTGGCCTGGGTGCTGGCCAAGGGCAGCTTTATTGTTCCGGTAGTGGGCGCGCGTACGCGGGCGCAACTGGCCGAAAGCCTGGGAGCGCTCGAAGTGAAGCTTTCCCATGATGAGATTACGGCTCTTGAGGCTGCGGTTCCGGCCGGGGCTGTTGCAGGAACTCGCTACGATGTTGCCCAAATGCGTGTGCTGGACAGCGAAAAGTAAAGGGCAGCGGCGATTATCTGGATTGGATTACGCAATACTATACGGATCGCATCGCAACCTGAGCCACGATCATTCAACACGATATGCATGGTAAAAAACAGCAACCGGGACGCCGGAATCGATTCCGATGTCCCGGTCTCAGCGCATTTTGTTGATCGCTTGCTGGAGCGAGCCAGCAGGTTTCCTGCACTTCTTACAGTGGCCGAACGGAACTACATCGGGTTGCGGCTCGCCGGGGGAACAATTCCGTTCATGCGCAAATACACGACCAACTGGCCGTAGTGGTCCATCATGTGCGCAATTCCAAAGGTCGTCATGCCGACGCGCGTGCCATGCGCCGTCTGCACAAAGGCGTTCTCCGGGGTGATGGTGTCAATATAGGCGTGGGCCTTGGCCAGGGAATCCTTCAGAGCCTTCAAGATGTCGGCCTTTGTGGTGAGCTTTTCAATTGAATCCGACATTGCCTTGGCGCCGGCCTCTGAGTAATCAGGGCCGCCGAAGAAGTAGTAGTTGGACTCGGCCACGTGCTTGATCTGCTGGGCAAAGGTGCGTACGCCTTTGAACTCACCCAGGCTGACTGGGGGCGCAAAGTTGAATTTGTCTTCCGGCATGGCCTCGGCGGCCGAGACGAACTGCTGCTCCATGATGCCGAGCAATTTGGCGTAGGTCTGTGCCGGGGGAATTGGCGTACCCACAGCAGGCATGGCCGGCGCGGCGGGCGGGGCCAGCACAGCAGGCTTGGCTGGCGCAACTGCCTGGGCAAGAACGAGTGAGGGTGTTGCAGTCAGCAGGCAACAACCGAGAATGCAGCCTGCAATGCGGGGAAGTTTGAACATGAAATCTCCTCCTGCGGCCTTTGCCGCGTGAAAAAACTTTACCAGATCAGGGCCGGTTTTTGACAGACGAGGCCGGTTAATTGCCCATTGAGTGCGAAGTGCCGTGAGCGATATTCCTCTTCCCGTACAATCAAATAAAGGAGATTTTTCGATGAAGCGAGTCTATATGGATGCCAATGCCACCACTCCCCTGCTGCCGGAGGTGATGGAGGCCATGCGTCCGTATTGGATGGAGCATTTCGGCAACGCCTCCTCGATTCACTTGGACGGCCAGCAGGCGCACACAGCCGTGGACCGCGCCCGTGCGATCATGGCCGAATTCTTCAACTGCCACGACGCCGAGGTGGTCTTTAACTCCGGCGGTACGGAGGGCGACAACACGGCCATCTTTGGCCTCCTTCACCCCGGCGACCACTTCATCACTACTTCCATCGAGCATTCCGCGATTTTGCAGGCGGCCAACCGCATGGCGCAGCATGGCGTGGAGACCACATTCGTCGCGCCGCAGCCCAGCGGCCTAATCAATCCTACGGACATACTGCGCGCCATCCGGCCCCAGACGCGGCTCATCAGCGTGATGCTGGCCAATAACGAGACCGGCGTCGTGCAACCCGTGGAAGCAATCGGCAAGATCGCCGCCGATACCGGCGTCTTCTTTCACATCGACGCGGTGCAGGGCGCGGGCAAAGTCAAATTCGATGTCCGCCGCTTCGGCTGCCATCTGCTGTCCATCAGCGCGCACAAAATGCACGGCCCCAAAGGCATAGGCGCAATGTTTGTGCGCCGCGGAACTCCGATTGAGCCGCTGTTGGTGGGTGGCAGCCATGAGCGCCGCCAGCGCGCAGGAACGGAAAACGTGCCCGGCATTGTGGGCCTGGCCAAAGCCGCTGAGCTGGCCATGCACTCGCTCGAAGACGGTACTATCGACCGGCTGGCAAAGCTGCGCGACCGCCTGGAAGCTGGCGTTCTGCAGATCTCCGGCACCGGTGTGAACGGTGCATGGGACGGGGATAAGCATGTTCCCCGAGTAGCCAACACCACCAACATATGGTTCGATCAGGTGGAGGGCGAGGCGCTGGTGATTGCCATGGACCTGAAGGGCGTGGCCGTCTCTGGTGGGTCGGCCTGCCACTCCGGCGCCACCGAGCCCAGCCACGTTTTGATGGCCATGGGGCTTGACAAGGCTCGCGCCCGCGCCAGCCTTCGCTTCAGCTTGCTCAAGACCGTGACTGAGGCCGATGTGGACTATGTGTTGAAAGTTGTCCCCGAAGCCGTCGAACATTTGCGCGCAATTTCACCGGTGGCGGCGGGAACGCTGGGATGAAAACTGCACATCAATCGGCTGACTCACTAATTTGCTGACTTGCTAATTTCATGACCAAGCCTGAAACCATTGCCGTTGCCATGTCCGGAGGGGTGGACTCCTCGACGGTGGCGGCGATGCTCGCTCACGAGGGCGGCGCAGTGGTGGGTCTGACGCTTCAGCTTTGGGACCAGACGCGGCTCGCCGGACGACACGGAATTCCCGACACACCGAAGGCTGGCCGCTGCTGCTCTTTGGACGACGTGTATGACGCCCGCCGCGTGGCCGAGCACTTGGGAATCCCGTATTACGTGGTTAATCAGCAAGCCCGCTTCGAGCAGGACGTTGTCCGGCCCTTTGTTGCCGAGTACCTCGTCGGGCGCACGCCGATTCCTTGCTCGCTCTGCAACAACCACCTCAAGTTCGACCAGTTGCTCCAGACTGCGCGCTCCATCGGCGCAAGCAGCATCGCCACCGGCCACTACGCCGTGAATGAATTCGACCCGCGACGCAACCGCTGGATTCTCAAGCGGGCCACTGATTCCGGGAAGGACCAGACCTACTTTCTCTTCGGCCTGACGCAGGAACAGCTGGCGCACACGCTCTTCCCGCTGGGGCGGCTCACCAAGCCCGAGGTGCGCGAGGTAGCCCGCCGGCACGGCCTGGCGCTGGCAGAAAAGCCCGACTCGCAGGAAATTTGCTTCATCCCCGGCGGCGACTACAAGCAGTTTTTGACAGCTTATCTCGAGGAACAAGGCCGGCAGTTGCCGGAAACGGCTGGCGAGATGGTGGCATCCAGCGGCGAAGTTTTAGGCCGCCACGAAGGCATCTTCAACTTCACCGTGGGCCAGCGCAAGGGCCTGGGCGTCAGTTCGCCCTCGCCGCTTTACGTGCTGAATATCGACCCGGCCACGCATCGCGTCACTTTGGGCGCAGACGAGGAACTGGCCACGCGCACGCTGCGCGCCCGCGATCTGAATTGGATTTCCATTCCGGAGTTGACCAGCCCCATGCGTATACGCATAAAGATTCGCCACCGCCATGAGCCTGCCTGGGCAACCTTGGAGGCTGCCGGCGCGGATGAGGTCGTAGCCACCTTCGACGAGCCGCAGCGCGCCGTCACGCCCGGTCAGTCGGCGGTCTTCTATGAAGGCGATGAGGTGGTCGGCGGGGGATGGATTGTGTAATTCTGGCTGCCGCGCCACCCGGGTTCAACCAGCCGATAGCGTGCAATCAAATAACGCGCTACTGAGGCGCATTGGCCGCTCTTGTTTGCAACGCGCGGCTAGCGCGATTGCGCTCTGGACCCGCGCAGCGATTCGACGGCCGCCTTGACAAACGATAAGATGCTTGAGATCTGACGCACCGGCCGGCTGACGACATCGCTCACAAAGCCCCCGGCCCGGTCCACGGTGTCCAGAACGCCGGTCATCATGTGATCCACGCGACCGCTTTGCTGCCGCACCTGTTCCAGAATCTCCGTGATCGAGGATTGCATCTGTGTGGTTTGCGCGCGCAGCCCGCGCGTAATCTCCACCAGGTCGCCGGCCGCCTCTTCTACCTTGGGCGAAACGCGGGTCAAAAAACCCTGCGCGTTGGCAACAAACTCCTGCGCGCTTAGAAGGGTATCCCGCGAGCTGGCAAGGAGTTCCCGCGTGTCGTAGATGACGGGCATAAGCGAAGAACGCAGACTCCCGATCTCTTCCCGGGTGGAGCGGGCAGCCTTGCGCATGGCGACGAAGATTGCGAACAGGATGAAGGTCTGCAGCAACACCGCCAGCCCGATTACAGCAGCTAAGGCGAGCATGATGGTTTGATTGTCTAACTTAAGCATTGGCATTGAATTGGTCTCGTTTAGTGAATCTACAGGCTCTGGTTCTGTTTTCTTGTGCGCTCCTCAAGCCAAGCCGCAGCGTTATCTCCGGAGCCTGCGCTTGAACAGCAACTTGCCACGCGCAGAACTCCGGACGGATGGCTGATGCTTCCCATGGCACAATCGGGCCGGGCAGGATGTGGCCCGGCAGAATCGCCGGCTCAAAGTTCCTTGGGCTCATCGGAAACGGGGGGTGTCTTGTAGGCCTGGCGTCCGGCTTCAACGGCCGCGGTCACCCGGCCGGTCTGTTCGGTAACCAGGTTCTTGCCGCGCTCTACAAACTCTTCCCACTGAGCCCGTCCGCGGTCCACAACCTCGCGGCCGCGCTCCACGTATTCGCCCACCTGCTCCTTGCCCTGATCCACCAGGTTGCCCATCTGTTCGGCAACTTGACGGGTGCGGTTGCGCAGGTACTCGGTTCCCTCCCGGGCCCCTGAAATCAGGTCTTCCCGGGTCTCACGGCCGCTCTTGGGGGCGTATAAAATCCCCACCAGCGCGCCAACTCCCAATCCAGCTAAAAACCACGCCAGACCGTTAACCTTGTTGTCCTCTGCCATGATGAAAACTCTCCTTTTGCTCAGCCTGAAGATGGCCTGAGCGTATCAAATTCCCCGGTGCGGGGCAAACTACAACCTATTGCCGTTCTTCCATGAACATCGGCGCGCATCCACAGTATAAGGAGTGAAAACGCGGGGTGTAAAACAAAGGTAACTTTCCGCCTGGGCGGATGAACGGTCAAATAAGCTCAGCAACCCCGATTACCGCCCAGATAGAGGCGCAGACGCAAGGCCTGCGCCTAAAGTGAGGATAATCTGCCTGAGTTGTCTGGCCGAAGCTAGCTGGCGGATTCCTTGTAAACAGCCGCGCCGGCAATCGCACCAACGACGACCTCGACAAGACCGCCAAGGGTTGTGTACGCCGTGAGGCGACGCCCAAAAAGGCCGCTCACCCACATAAGGTTGAGGTTGGGAATCAGCACACCAACAACCCAGACAGCCACGCCGGCGTAGACCGCGGTCTTTACTCCGGCGCCAAAGCGAGGCCGGATGGCAGCATAGATCCAGATCAGCGCAATGCCGATGACCAGCCCGAGCAGGTTGAACTCAATCCATTGCGTTAACGAGAAATCAGTGTTGACGAGCCTCTTCATCTGCACAGCCCATGTAGGCGCCAGCCACACACCATCTACAAGGTAGTCCAGGACATCACCAACGATCCCGGCGACCAGGCCCCCTAGGATTACTCGACCAATGTTGATTTTTTCCATACAACCTCCATGTCAATTTGTTGAGGTGAAAACTACTGAAAACAGCTGTATCCAGCAACTACCGAGGAATGCCGCAAGTATAAGCAAGCCAATGGCCGAGAACAAGCATTTTTTATAGAATTCGTCACTGAAATGTTGAATGGCGGGGAATGACAGCGCGGGGTACAAACCTGAGTACAAAACTATACCCTACTGATATTAAATGACTTAACGGCGGAGACGTCTGGGGCTGGATCCTTCATCTGCGTTGAAAGCATGCAATTTGTTGAGAATATCGAACTCGCGAATCGTTCCCAAATTCTGCTTTTCCCTATTCCGCCCATAGTCTGCACTCATTTATTTGGTGAAGGCTTCGGCTGGCGTTAAACGGGGTAAAACGTTCGAACCTGAGTGCAGGAGTTGCAATACACTTGTGGCTGAGCAGAGAATCGCCTGGGTTATTGAACCGTTTTTCTGACTCTGAGTAGTTGCAGGGGTCATCCGCAAGATGGGATAACCGGTGCGCCGTGAAAAAATCAAATTTCGAGGTACCCGATTCATGAGCCGTCTCCGCTGGATTTCGTTCGCAATGCTGCTTACCGTCGCAATATTAGGCGCACCAGGCATGGCCCAGGATGATTCTCAGCCCAAGACCGTGGGGCCATCTTCGACGTCCCCCGAACCGGGGCTTTTGTTCTACCTGTCGGGCGACCATGGATTTAATGCCGACTACGCTGCCAGCGGCAATGCGGCGCCTAATTTTCTCTCAGACGTGAAGATTCTTCCCGGCGGCGTGAAGGGTTCCTATCTGCAGTGCGGCAACAACCAGTTGCTTTCGTATTGGGCTCCAGGCAACATCTATGCGCAGCACGGGACGCTCTCGTTCTTCTGGCGGTCGCGCGATCCGGTGGATGAAACGGAGTTTCCCATCTTCCGTGTGGGATATGCCGACCATTCCAGTTGGGACCAGGTGTGGTTGCGCATCGATTACAACGGCCATGGTTTCGATGCCTTTGTCACCGACGTGAACCTGGGACGGACGCGCGTTTCCTACACAATGCCCAATTTTCCCAAGCCGGATCAATGGGTGCATCTCGCGCTCACCTGGGACGAGACCACCGGCATCCGCTTTTATGTCAATGGAAAGATGGTGGCAGAAAAGGCGGTCACGGGGATGTTCGATGCCGGGCTGGATCAGTTCGGGCCGCATTCGCGCATCATAGGGCCCACCGGCGTGGAAAGCACCTACAGCTATGACCGCGGCGGAGATCTCGATGAGTTGCGCATCTACGACCGCGCGTTGTCGGACGAAAATGTGGCCTCTCTGGCCAGGTTGGAAATACCGCAGAATATTCCGACAGTCACGCGCAACTTTACCAACACGGAGACGCAGAAGGAGTGGTGGTTCCATTACGGCTGGAACCGCGCGGGCGATATTCCTGCTCCACTGCCCGCTGCCAACACCACCATCCGCAAGGTGCAGATCAATGATGCATTCGATATAGGGCGTTGGTGGTGGAGGGCGAACGACGGCATCCGCGAAACCACGTGGCCGGGCGTCTACAATCGCTCACGCCTGCCGGGCCGCTTCGATTATTTCCAACTTCCGGATTGGGATTGCTACGCGATCTCCGGAAAAACTATTACCTTCATCCTGCCGGATGAGCCGTGGAATCATCTCGAAATCAACGGCGGCGCATTTGGCAACCTGACGCTGCTGACGCCGGATGTGAGCGAGAACGAGGTTCGCCGCAGTGGGCTTGATGGAACCACGCTGCCCGGTAAGACACTCTTCGAGCGGACGATCGGCCAGGAGACGACCTTCCACGATTTATCTGAACCAGTAATCGGCGGCAAACTGCGCTTCACCAATGTGGAGCAGGAGACGCCCATCGGCGAGTTTTCCGCCTACTACGTCCATCCTGGTGATCCGCCGGAGGGGATAGTTCAGCTTAAGTACAGGCTGTCGACAGGCGTGTCGCCGGAGGACAATCCGAGCTTGGTGCCATTGTTGAGCTTCATCCACGATCGCTATCCCACGGATGAGCGTTCGGTGATCGTCGGCATGCCGGGAGGATTCGGCGGCGGCCGCGGTCGCCGCGCAGGCTCATTGCGGAGAGCCTCCGGCAGCAATGGTGACGAGCCCGGCCTGCCGATTGTTCACATCCTCATTCCCGCTGATTTGCGCGGACTCCCGGCAATGACGACACACATTCCCTCCTACACCTGGGACGACATGTATGCGGGTCTCGATGGCATTGCCATCGACCTCCCGGCGCTGAACGTGAAGCCGACGCACGGCGATTACGTGCCCATGAACATCGTGGTGAAAGACCCGCTGTGGCCGATGCGCGAGATGCTCAACTTTACTTTTTCGGTGAAGCCGGGCGAGCCGCACACTTTATGGCTGGATACCCGCGACCGCATTCTGCCCAACGACAAGAGCCTGCTCATCACCATTGCTTCGGCCAGCGCGGAGTTCAATGCAATCGCATTGGAAGGCGCAGAGGTGCGGCTGATCTTCAAGCCCTACAAGGATGCTGCCATCGAGCATGTTGCCGACCGCCTGACCCAGGTGCGCGACAATTTTTCCAACATGACGGAAGAGCACGTCAACAGCCGGCGGCTGAACACCTACAACCGCTTCTATGCCGACATCACCGACCTGCTGCGCGTGGACCCGTCGAACGATCTCGGCCGCAAGTACTGGCACGAATGGAATCCTGAGACAGCGGCCCCGGATTTCACTTTGCCGGCGGTACCCGAAGGCGTGCCAGCGTGGGCTTTTCTACAGGCCAAAGATGTGGACTACTTCCAGCGAATCGCAGACTTCTTCATCGACAAGCGTCAGGCCTGGGACGGTGAATTCGGCGGCGGCCTGGGCGACGACAGCGACTTTACCAATCTCTTTCCCTCGCTCGCGCTGATGGGCAACGAGCCGGAGAAGTTGAAGCGCTCTCTCGCGCGGGAACTGGAGGCCATGTACGAAAACAAGATGTGGACCAATGGGCTGGCAACAGGCCAGTTCGACGAACTGCACAGCTACGAGGATGGGTTGAACGTTCTTGGCCAGTCGTTGATGATGGATTTCGGCAATCCGAAAGATCTGGAGCGCGCGATGGTGACAGCCCGTCGTTTGGAGTGGCTCACCGGCATCAACTCAGCCGGGCACAGGCACGTCCGATCATCCTACTTCAGCGGCTCTAAGATGGCAGAAGGCGGCGTATGGGGATGGACCAAGGCCCGTTCCTATATGGACTTCCACCCAGTGCTCAACATGGTGCTTTTCAGCGGCGCGCCGGAGACTCGCAAGATGGTGCTGGAGACCGTTGACGGCATGTTGGCGCACCGCAAGCAGGAAGCTGACGGAAGGTGGGTTACACGGACCGACATCAACTTCAAATCCGATGAAGATTTGCCCGGCGGCGACTCTACGCCCGACTTCATGTTCTGGGCTGCCTATCGCTGGACCGGTGACAAAAAGTATCTGCTGCCTTTCATGGATGCCGGCCCGTCGTCCCTGGCGCATATCAGCTCCGATGCGCTTGATATGCTCGGGCTGCGCGATACATGGGGCAAGCAGATGGTGGCGGCAGCAGGGACAATAGACTCCACAACTGGAGTGGCGCCAACCGCGGCGCAATCCATTACCGGCTCTACCGAAACTTTTGCATGGCAGGTCAGCGGCGATACAAAATATCTCGACCGGCTGTATGCAACTCAATTACAGGCGGAATCGAACCGCGAATGGATCAACACGGAAGGCAGCCTGTGGATTGATCGTGTGACCGACTCCGCGGGTCCGATGTTCGTCAATACCGAGCTACAGCGCGCGCGCTTCGGTGGCGTTGCGCTCATCCGCAATCACATCTATCCGGGCAATTCCGTTAGTTGGCGGTTCGTTGCGCCGGCCACTCCGAGCAGCGTTGGCATCCTCGTTCCGGTAGCCACGCCGGATCATCTCAAGATCATCGTCTACAACCTGGATGCCGTTCCGGTGAAAGCGCAGATGACTGGATGGGAGATTGATCCGGGCAAGTGGGAGATTACCCAAGGTTCGCGCGGCAACGCGGAGAGCGACCCGGTTTCGAACCTCAACACGCGCTCCGAAAACTTTGAGCGCAGCACCAGCCTCGACTTCACCTTTGCCCCACATCTAACGACGGTGCTGGAACTCAAGCTGGTCGTGAAGGGAGTGCCATACTGGTCGAGGCCCGACCTGGGGATCAGTGCGGACGACGTCAAGATAGATGGCAACCAAATGAAAGTGACGGTCCATAGCCTCGGCACGGTCGATGCTCCGGCGTCGAAGGTGGTGCTGCGCGATCGCACGGGCAAGGTGATTGCCACTGCGCATGCCGCCGCGCTGAAGGCGCCTCTCGACCTGCTCCCCAAGACGGAAACCGTTTCGCTGACACTGCCGCACGGCGCGGATTGGAAGGGCGGAAGCGTAAGCGTGGAGATGAGCGGCAAGCTGCCGGAGATTACGCAGATGAATAACCGGGTGCAGTTCTGATGGCCCGGACACGCGCCAAAAATATGATGCGCGCCAATAATATAAGGAGGAGAAACGATGTCAGGCAACGCAATTCCGGTTATCCATTCCAAAAACGAGGGGATGTCCACTCCCGAGCCAGGTCTTCGCCGCCAGGTAATGTCTTTTAGCCCATCCATGATGCTGGTGCGCCACACTATGACCAAAGGCTGGGTTGGCGCGCGGCACAGCCACCCGCACGAGCAGATGGTCTATGTTGTGCGCGGTCGACTTCGCTTCGAGCATCCCGACGGCATCTTCGATGTGGGCCCGGGAGACAGCTTTATCGTTTCCGGCAACGTGGAGCATCAGGCCTCCGCGCTGGAAGACTCTGAGGCGCTGGATATCTTTACGCCCATGCGCGAAGATTACGCGGTCTAACAGTAGAGAGACAAGCATGGATAAGGCTGTTGTGGTCTCTGTGAATTGCAATCCGCAGCACGGGTTCAGCAAGAACCCGCAAAGCGAAATTCTGCTGGTTGATGGAATTGGCGTGGAAGGGGACGCGCATGCGGGCCGTACCGTACAGCATCTTTACAATAAGGCACGACATCCTGACCGTCCCAATCTTTGCCAGGTTCACCTGATTCATGCCGAACTGTTTGAAGTTTTGGCAGCGAAGGGTTTCAGCGTCAACCCTGGTGAACTTGGCGAGAACATCACGACTCGTGGCATAGATTTGCTTCATTTGCCTGAAGGAACAGTCCTCACAATCGGTGAGGCGCTAATCCGTATCACCGGCCTGCGAAGCCCATGTTCCCAGATTGACCGCTTTCGGCCTGGCTTGATGAGCCATCTCATCGAGGACGCGCGCAATCGCCGCTATCTCTGCGGCGTAATGGGCACTGTGGAGTCAGGCGGCACGGTGCGGCCCGGAGACGCTATTTCCATGACTCTGCCGCGGGGCGATCATCGCCGACTCCCGGTTGTCTGAACAGCGAGACGGACTCGCTGGATTGAATTGTGATACGGGAAACAGCGCAACTTCGAATGGAGTGTTGTCCACGCAGGACTGCGTAATAAAGGCATTAGGCAACAACTGATACGCCTGTGCCCCAATCGCTCCGCTTAAGATAGCCGCAATTCAACAAGCTCTTGCGTGGCAGGACCACTAGACCGTTCGGACAGCTTTTCCTTCCGTGAGACAATCCCCTTAACTTGTATTATTTCCATATACTTACAATATTTCGCGAGAAGGTCTTGACTATTTGATTGACAACAGTCTGGACACATCAGGATAATGCTTCTGCTTAAGAGGTCTGACCACATTTTGTCTGAAATCTAGAACATTTTGCCTGAAAATTGTTTTCACAGATGCCTTAACGTCAAGTTCTCTCGATTCTCTTGAGCCTAATGCTATTTCCGGAGAAATGCCATGCTACCTCGTTTCCGCCTTGCCGCCGCCACTCTTTCTTTGCTCTGTGTAATTTTCACATTGAGCGCCACCGCGCAGACTCCGGTCGCGTTGCCATACACCATGACAACGATTGCCGGACAATCGCCGATGACGGCGACGGCAGGAACGCAGTGCCCGAATCTGCCCGCGGGCGTGAAATCCACGGACGCGTACGGTGACGGCTGCCTTGCCGTCAACGGCATCTTTGGCGCGGCCCCCTATGGCGGCGTGTTGGTGGACTCGAATGGCATGATCTATGTCGTCGATGACATCAAGCTCGTTATACATAAGATCAATCCCGCCACCGGCATCATGACTCTGGTCGCCGGCGGCAACACGGTATGCGGAACTTCATTGACGACCTATGGGGATGGCTGCCCGGCAGCTACGAATACGGTACTCTCAACTGACCGCTCCGCCGGCATCGATTACTATGGCAATCCGATGTGGGGCGCTTACAGCAGCCACCTGCTTCACATGGTTTGCATCAATGCTTCGCCGCTCTGCGTAAGCGGCACGCCTGCGCCAACGGCCGCGAATCCAATTCAGATCCAAATCGGCTATATGGGGTACGTGGCGGGATGCGCAACAGGGTCCGCCGGTACATCCAATAACGGCCCTGACAATTCGCCTGGTTTTACCATCAAGGGCTACTCCGTTGACAGTACCACTACCAATTTATTTAATAACGGCGGCACATGCTCTGCGACTTTTGTGGGTGAGACGAATAGGCCCGAGAGCTACACGGGAGATGTATATGGCAATATTTATTATTACGAATCCGTAGATGGCCGCTATCGCGTGGTGCTGGGGCCGCAGACCTACAACGGCATTACCAATCCACTCTATGCAGTGCTGACACAAACCGGGTCCCCCTGGACGACGGTGACGGCGGGTTATGCGTATACCATCGTTGGGTTAGGCACTGCAACAACCAAGGGAAGCAGTTGCAATGGAGGCGGAACAGCGACGGACGTCTATGGCGACGGCTGTCTATTTACCAGCGCTGAAGTCGGCGGGCTTCTTGCCTATTATGCCGGCATAGGTGTTGATGCCTCCGGCAACATGGTCTACACCGACAACACCCGCGGCCTGCGTGTCTTCTATGTAAGCGACGGAACCAACTTCGCGGCCGGAACCCCGGGCTACATTGCCGGCCAGAAGATGAAGAACGCGATTATCACGAATATTAAGAGTTATACCGGCTGGACAGCGGTTGCCACGCCGCCGACGGGCTTTAACTATATGCTGGCCGGCGGCGGAAGCACGGCGATCGGCACCGCAACTCCGGCGACGCTCGGCTCATCGTTGTTATTTACCGCGGATAACAAGATGTACAGGCTTACGGTAAGCCCGCAGGGCAATATCTACATTGGCTCCATTCTCTCACCTCAAAGAGTATATTTTTACGACATCAACACGGGGTATCTTAGAACGCTATTTACGTCTGCGTCGAGCAACATCGCGAAGGGCGCCACTTGCGGGTCGGGTACAGGACTGACTTCGTTAAGCGCATACAGCGATGGCTGCCCAGCATCTAAGTCCTGGTTTACGGATGGGAGTACTCTGAGCGTCGGTGTGGATCCGCAGGGCGACCTCTATTTGTTCGACGGGACCAATAATGTGGTCCGTAAAGTGCTCGCGCAGGGTTTCACACCGCAGACATACAACACGACCCCCGCCTCGCAGACCCAGACCTTCCAGGTTCACCTGCCTGAGGCGGCAACCGGAACCGTAACCGGGGCGACCGCGACCGTGACCTCGAGCCCGGATATTACCATGGCGTCGGGCACAAACCCCACAACGCCCTCGTGTGCTCAGAATGGCGATAATACCGTCGATTGCACTGTGTCGGTTACCACCGCGCCTACCGCTGTTGGCCAGCGGTCAGCAGCGTTGACAGTGACTTTGCCAACTGGAACGTGGGAGAATGCCTCCGCGACCATCAATCTGAACCAAATGGAAACCGGCTCGGTGATGGTCGTAGACAGCGCATCGTTGGGCGGTTCGCCCATCGCGCCCGTCACGCATCCGATCTTCACTTCGATTACGCCGACAGCGGTGGCCGTGGATGGCGCGGGTAATGTCTACGCGGCCAACGGCACAAGTATTCTGGAGTCGATCAGCGGCACCACGTATACGCTGCCATCGTTGACGGCAACGCCCAGCCAGATCGCAGTGGACCCGACCGGCAACATCTTTGCCGTGAACAGCAGCGCCCCGACGATCACCGAACTCGAGGTGATCGCCGCGGGTGCGCCTGCTACTTACACAACGACTTCGGTTGCCTATACGCCCTCCAGCGGTACGGCTGCTCCGCAGGCCATCGCTACGGATCAGTTCGGCAATCTCTATGTGGCGGATTATCAATCGGGTGGTTCCTCCGTTTGCCGGTTATCCCTGTCGCCGATCACGCTGCAATATCAGAATCAGGTGACAGTCGCCAGCGGCTTTGTGAATCCGGTCTCGCTTGCCGTGGACGCGTCTGGCAATGTCTTTATAGCGGACAAGAGCACAGGAAACGTTTACGTGTATGCGCCGGCATCAGCTCTCACCTATACGCTGGCGAAAACGTACCCTGTGACATTACCGGATGCAGTGGCCGTGGATGCTGGAGGCAATCTCTACGCACAGAGTGGTTCTTATATCTATGAAATATCGGTTTACAGCTTGGAAACCATCGTGTATTCCGGGTTGAGCAACCCCACCGGTCTTGCGGTGGATGGCCTGGGCAACGTCTATAGCGCCGACTTGAACAACACCAGCATTACTCAGATTGTGCGCAACAATCTTACGTGCAACTTCGGCACGGAAACAACAGCCGGGTCGGCAACTTGTGAAGGCGCGCTGACCAACGCGGGCAATCAGTTGACCACCGGCTCCGTTGCGCTCTCCTATTTCAACTTGTCCGGTTGCGGCGTGAGCGGCAATGTGCTCGAGCCTTTGTCTGCAGGCGAATCCTGTGCGCTCTACGTCACCATGTCAGGCACATCAACGATACCGTTTACGTTTTTACCGTCGGCGTCGTCGATGGGCAGTTTGACGTTGACCGGTACGGTGCAAGCTCCAACCTACAACACAACCACGGCGATTACCGGCCCGTCACCGGCCTCGCCGATCTATGCAGCCAGCGGGACGGAAGCGACCTTCACGGTGACCGTGGCACCGGCGTCAGGCTCCGGATATTCCGGCACACAAGCGCCCGGCGGTACGCCACTCGCATGGGTGTGTCAGGGAAGCACTGCGTGCGCGTACGGCTCCGCCTATGCCACCTTTACTTCCAGCGCGCTCTCTCAGATTGGAAGCACAACCAACAGCTCTGCGACAGTGCTGGTGACAGGGTTGGCCGCGGGCACTTATAACATCAACTCAGCGTATCCTGGCGGATCTTCAACCGGCCCGATCTTTAGCAGCAGCGCCACGAGTAGCGGAACCAGCTTCACCATTGGGCAGGTGGGCACCGCGGTGAGCGGTTGGACGCCCAGCGTGACCACGCAGCAGGTCAGCGCGGCAATCGGCACCAACGTGCTGAACGCCACTGCAACGCCGAGTGGTGTTGCCGGCAACTTTGTCTATACGGCAACCTGCACAAGCGGCAGTTGCACTCAATACTTGAATACCACCATTGACGCCTCCACCTATTTACCCATCGGCACATATACGCTGGGTGTCAGCTTCGTACCAACTGACCAAATCGACTATGTTCCTTCGACCCCGATCACGGTTACCGGCTACACGGTGACTCAGGCCTCGACCACGGCTTCAGTTGGCGCCTCCACTAACGTGGTGGCCTCCGACGGCAGCGGCAACTACACCAGCCTCACGGCGGCGTTGGCCACTCTGCCGATTACCGGCGGAACGATTTACCTGAAGCCCGGAACCTACACCGGCCAGAATGCCATCAGCTATCCCAATGTGTTTTTGCGCGGCCTGGGCGGCAATCCAGCCAGCGTGCTTCTGACCGCCGCGAACGGCAACTTTATCGTGGGTTCTTATCCGCAAAGCTCGGGTACTGCCTTCGGTCCGGGTCCGGCGGGCAAAGGCGGCGATGAGGGATCGGCGGTCCTGGATGTCAGCAAGAACGGCTATCCCAGCGGCTCGTACTCGCCTGCCGGTTTCTATGCCGAATATCTGACCATTCAGAACACCTACGACACAGATGCGGTAACCACTTCCACCACTACGGCTAGCAGCAATGGAGGAACGTGTAACTTCTCCGGCAATACGCCCCAAACACTTCAGTATCTTTACAACAACAATTTGTCATGCGGTTCGCAGGCTCAGGCGCTGTTTATGAACGCCGATCAAGCGATTCTGAACAATGTCAATCTGACCAGCCAGCAGGACACGCTCTATGCCGGCTACCAGGGAACCGCTGGCAGCACCTATGTTCCATCCCGCCAATATATCTGGCAAGGCACGATCACCGGCGACGTGGATTTCATCTATGGTGACTCGGCGCTGGTCATGGATCACACCAACATCTTCACTGCCTGGCATGGTCTCACAGCCTCGTCGGGCACCGAGACCATCACGGCGCAGAACAAGCGGGCACAGAACGGCAGCTCCAGCGATTACCTGAGCGGCTACGTCTGCAATGCGTGCACGCTGATGTCGCAGACTACGGGCATGACCAAACTGTATTATGGCCGTCCGTACGGGGTCTATTCGACCTTTGTGCTGCTCAACTCCCAGGTGGATCAAGTAAATCCGGGCGGCTTTATCGGATGGGACGGCGCGTCGGAATATCTGTCCACATCGACCTATGCCGAGTACAACACGCAGGCTTACATCGATCCTGCGGTTGGAACCGCGCCCTATCCTTCGATCCTGTTCTATCCAACGACCGCAGCCGGCGGAATCATTCCGACCGGCGGCAACACTGGCGCTGGCGTGACAGGAACGCGCGAATCCAGCGCGCTGCAACTGACAGCGGCACTGGCGACGCCTTACTACCCGGTGAACTTTCTTTCCACTACCGTTGCGACGACGGGTGGTTATAGCGGTATGCCGACTACATGGAATCCGGTGACGGCGCTGGCCAATGCGGTGAACTCCTTTGCCCCCACCTCCAGCGTGGGATCAGTTGGGTACGGCAGCAGCGTGACCATTCTGGGCCGTCCACAGACGCCCGGCGCCGGTGTCGTTCCCACCGGCAGTTATGCCCTCTACGACAATTTGAATACCAATGCTGCTTGCTCGGCAGTTGGCGGCAATTGCTCGCTCCTGGCTTCAGGCACACTCGACGCCAGCGGCGAAGCCTATCTAACCACGAAGTCTCTGGTCCTCGGCACGCACTACTTCACCCTGGTCTATGGCGGCGACGCTAATTTTACTGCCAGCACCACCGCGACTCCATATGTCATTACGGTCGTGGCGTCCCTGGTCAACACCTCCACCACGCTTTCGCTGAACAACCCCAGCAGCACCTACGGCGGCACGATCACCGGCACGGCCACTGTAACACCGGCATCGGGAAGCGATTATGCCGTCGGCACCGTGACTCTGTACTCGGGTTTAACGGCGCTGGGCAGTTGCGCACTGAATGGAACATCCAATACATGCAGCTTCTCCCTGACAAACGTAGCCGCGGGCGCACAGGCCATGACCGCCAGCTACGCCGGTGGCACCAGCCTCGACGGGAATGAAACCTTCGGCAGCAGCACCTCCGGCGGTGCGGCCTTTACCGTGAACCAGGCCCTACTGCATGTGACGGCCAGCAATGCCAGCGTTGCCGCGGGCGGCGCCATGCCCACCTTCGCATACACCGTCACAGGCTATGTGAATTCGGATACCTCCGCCGTGCTCAGCGGAGCGCCCACAATAACCACCACCGCAACCAATACCGCCGCCATCGGCGAATTTCCGATTACCATTACAACCGGCACGCTGGCGGCCAGCAACTACACCTTCGCCTTCACTGGCGGTTATCTCTATGTGACCGGAACCTCGCAGACCGCTCCCGTAGCCACAGGCGACACGCGCACAGTGACCGAGCCCGTCTTCCCGGCGGTTTGCCAGCAGTTGACCGCCGCGATTAGCCCGGTCAACAACGACATCCCCGATGCGATCGACAACCCCAACACCACGCCGGGCGCCAGCACCAACCCCGATGGCGCACGCATCCAAGCCGCTCTCAATTTCTGCTCGGCCAACAATCCCGGCCAGGCGGTTGAGCTATCGATAGACGGCGTGGGCAATAGCGCGTTCCTTACCGGCCCTCTCTCCATGCCGTCGAATGTCACGCTGCTGGTCGATCCCGGCGTCGTGTTGTTCTTCTCGCGCAACGCGCAGGATTACGACAAAGTTCCCGGCACACACACCTGCGGCACAATCAGCACCAGCAGCGCAACCAGTTCCTGTACGCCTCTGATCGACATTCCCGGCACCTCGACGAACGTCGGCATCATGGGTTACGGCAAGTTGGACGGTCGCGGCGGCGACACGCTGATCAACGCCGTTCCACCCTATCAAGGCTATAGCTGGTGGGGACTTTCGGCAGCCTACGCCAGCCCCAACAGTCAGCAGAATCCGCGCTGGATTCAGATGGAATCCGGCTCCAGCAACATCACGCTCTACAAGATCACTCTGCGCAACGCGCCTCTGTTCCACGTTGCAACGGGCGGCGCGGTCAGCAACTTTACCGCATGGGACATCAAGATCGTAACGCCCACCACCTCGCGCAATACCGACGGTATCGATCCTGGAAATGTAACCAACGTTACCATTACACGGTCGTGGATCTCCGATGGTGACGATAACGTAGCGGTCGGCGCCGCCGGCACAACGGCTCCTGCATCGAATATCTCCGTCACAAACAACCACTTCTTCGCCGGCCATGGCCAGTCATTCGGCAGTTATACCGGCGCGGGAATCAGCAATGTGCTATGGGACGGCAATATAGCTGCCGGCAACGGATTCGCCAATGTCGGAAGCGCGTCAATTACTGGTACGGCCGATAGCAACTCGACCGGCATCCGCATCAAATCCGCCAACGACCGCGGCGGCCTGGTCACTGGCATTCAGTATTCGAACGAGTGCTTGCTCGACCATAAGATCGATATTCAGTTCACCCCGTATTACAGTAGCGGCGATTCTACGAATGAGTTCCCGAACTACAAAAACATTCTGATGCAGAACATCGTCTTCGTAAACGATGCTTCAAGTTCGGGAACGGTGGAGATGACGGGTGAGTACAACACCAACAGCGGCAGCCCGGTTATCAATCCTCTTTATCTCACGCTCGACAACGTGACCTTCTCGTCCGCGTTCTCCAGCCTGGTCAATTCGACGACTCCTGTCGAATCTGCCAGTGTCTGGGGCAACGGAAATTATAGCGGCGGTACCGGCCAATATGCGTCCCTGACTTATGGTCCAGGCGATGTATCGACCAACTTCATCACCGCATTTGGTAACCTGGTCAGCGTCTCAGCCAACAACGACACGGTAACCAACAACATCACGGCGAGCAGCCTGAATCCGCCCTCTTGCACCTTTACCTACATTGCGCCGGAGTTGACCGGCCCAACAGGCCTGCCGCAGACCATCACTCAGGGCCAGAACGCGACTGCAGTGGTGATTCTGACGCCGGCTGTGGGTGGCGCTGCTTATCCTACCGGAACGGTCACGCTGACCGACGCTCGTACCAGCAACACGTATACGGCTCCTCTGTCGGGAACCACCGACACCATCTCGATTCCGTTGAGTGGGCTCTCGGTAGGCACGCACACCTTCACCGCGACCTATTCGGGAGACACCAACTACGTTGGTACAGCGGGGGTCTACACCACGACAGCGCCGTATGTCATCACCGTCAACGGCGGCAGCCTTAGCGCATCTACCACGTCGTTGGGTCTGCCCGTCAGCACCTCCGTCACCTCCAGCTATGGCACGGCCATCACCGCAACGGCTACCGTCACCGGCGCCAATCCCACCGGCTCGGTGCAGTTTGTCGTCAGCGGAGGCGGCCTTACCGGCAGCTACACCTATGCCACTGTGGCGCTGACCTCTTCGTCGGGCACGATGAGTACGGCTTCAACCAGCATCAACTTGCCTTATGACACCATCGCCTATAGCATTGCCGCCGTTTATAGCGGCGACCTGGCGAATGCAGGTTCCACTTCGTCCGTGGCTTCGCTTACTGTTGGAGCGGCCGCCACGCAGACCTCTCTGACGGTTAACACCGCCAGCGCCGCGCTGGGCAATCCTATTATTCTGACGGCTACGGTCACTTCCGGGGTTGGTACTCCGACAGTAGCGCCCGTCACCTTCGTGTATTCCACTACCCTTTTAGGCGCGCAGACCACGCTCGGCACCGCCTCCTTGAGCAATGGAGTGACAACGTATTACCTCAACTCCTTGCCGGTTGGCAGCTACTATCTCTTCGCCAGCTATGCGGGCAGCGGCAGCTATGGAGCCTCGGGTTCTACGGGCGTTTCTATCACCGTCACAGCCGTGACGAACATTGTGCAGTTGCCCAGCAACCCGATCGCGCTGCCCTACACCATGACCACCATCGCCGGCGGAGGAGCTGCAGTGCCCAGCAGCGGCAATATGGCCTGCGCTGGAGCCACCAATAAATATGGCGACGGTTGCCAGGCCACGGCGATCGCATTCACCGCATCCGACGATATGCGGGCCGTTACCGCCGATCCATTTGGCAATGTCTATCTCTCCGATATCAGCGCCACAAGAGTGCGGCGCATCACGCCTAATGGTGTCATCACGACCTTTGCTGGTGGTGGTTCTACCTGCACGCCTCCGGCCACCACGTCGGCCAATGGTACCGGCTGCACACCCACGCTGGCCAGTCTCAGCAAGCCGCGCGGCGTTGGAAGCGATGCCGCCGGCAATGTCTTTATCGCCGACTACACCAGCGATAAGGTCTTCGAGGTCAGGGCCTCTGACGGCCTGATGTATCTGGTCGCTGGCTCCGGCACTGCTTCTTCAACTGGAGATGGCGGCCCGGCAACGTCCGCAACGGTCAACACGCCCCGCAGCGCATGGGGCGATAGCGTCGGCAACATCTATATCGCTGAAACCGGTGGATACAGGATCCGCGTCGTCGATACGATGGGAAATATCCATACCTTCGCCGGCACGGGAACCAATACATCGAGTGGGGATGGCGCTGCGGCTACAGCCGCTACGATCTCGAATCCGCAAGGCATCTTCGTGGACCCAAATCTGAACGTCTACGTCGCCGATTCGTCCGGAAGGATACGCGTCATCTGCGTTACCTGCGGCACCAGCTCACCGCTGGATAATCTGCTTCAAACGCTGGGTAAAACCACTACGCTGAACAGCGCCGTCAACGGCTACATCTACACCATCGCCGGCAACGGATCAGCAGCGACTTACACCGGGACATATCCGATCCTTAGCACCAGCGTTTCGTTTGCACCGCAAAAGCTATCCATGGACAACAGCGGCAACCTGTACATCTCCGACAGCAACGGTTTTGTCTGGTTCATGGATTTCCATACCGGCTATATCCGCGCGATTGCCGCGAACGGAACAGTTTGTGCCAGCAAAACGGATAGCTTAGGAGACGGTTGCCCCGCCACTCAAGCCAGCTTTGGCAGCAATGGCGGCAACGGCCTCGGCGCCGGAGTGGACACGCAAGGCAACCTCTACATCTCCGACTCGACCAACGGACTCATCCGCAAGGTGATCACCGGCCTGGCGTTCCCCTCAACCGCGGTCAACGCAACCACTACGCAGTCTGTACTGATTCACGCACTCGCAACCTCGCAGGCCGCCACCTTGAAGCAGCCGCCGGGTCCCTCCCCCGTGACGTCGGCGACAGGCGAGTGGTCATTTATCCCGTACCCCCTCTACGTCTACGGCGACGGCACGTCCGACTATCCGATGAATTTGAGCTTCACTCCGAAAGTTCCCGGACTGCGTTCCTCGTTGTTCGACGACGTTAGTGAGGGCAACATGGCGTATCTTGACGTGACGGGAGTCGGATCTGGCGCCGGAGCCACGCTTGATCCCGCCACCCAGACCAGCTTCGGCACGGGCCTGAGTGTCGCCGGCCTGGCAACGGACAGCGATGGCAACGTCTACGTCTCCGACTCCAACAGCAAAAATGTTTTGGAATACAGCTCGTCCTTCGGCAATCTGACGCAGGGAACCAGCGCAGCGTCCACCACGCTGGCCACGCTCACTGCGCCGGGCGCCGTCGCGGTCGATCCTCGCGGCTACGTTTACGCGGCCGACACCTCCACGGGGCTGATCACGCAGATTACGCCCGCGGGCGTAGTTTCTACCTTGCCGTTCACCTTCACCGCTCCCGCCGGCCTGGCCGTCGATGCGCTCAACAACCTCTATGTCTCCGATTCTTCCGCGCAGGCGGTCTATCAGATCAACCCCATCACCGGCGTGATGCGTAATCTGAATCTCGGCGCGCTGGTTACACCCAAGGGCCTGACCATCGATCCTTCAGGCAACCTGCTGGTCGCCGATCCCGGTGTGCCGGCCATTTATCGCTTCAATCCAATCGGCACGCGCACCACTGTATCAACCTCGGCGGTCGCTCCTTCGGCTGTATTGACCGATGCGGCAGGCAACCTGCTCATCGCCGATACCGCGGCTATTCTTGCCGTGCCGGCCAGCAGCCACAGCTCGTCCTTCACCGTGGCCATCCTTGCGCCCTCGGCCCTGGCCATCGACTCAGCCGGTAATCTCTACACCGGCTCCGGCGGCGGAGTCCTCGAGCTCATCCGCACACAGGGTTACGCGCAGTTCGCAAGCTCCTCGGCCCCGTCACAAGCCTTCAAGATGCTCGAGTCCGGAAATCTGGCGCTGTCACCCACTTCGCTCGGCCAGACCGATACAACAGACTACGGCCTGATCGCGACCGCTTCCACGGACTGTACGGTCAGCGCGGGTCTTCCCACCGCACTGGCCATTGGAGGCGTCTGCGCATTGACGGCCAGCTATACGCCAACGACTGTCGCTACAACCACCGACACCGTCACTGTGAACGGCGCTCTGAACGCAGCTCTTTCCACGCCAGCTTCAGTGCAGCTTACCCTCACCGGACCGGCTACCATGCCAACCTCCGGCATAACGATCACCTCCATCTCGCCAGCTGCGCCTGTCTACGGACAAACCGTTACGGTCAACGCCACCGTCACCGGCACTACGCTAGAGCCGACGGGCACGGTTGTATTCACCATGGACAGCACTACAACCTCCAGCGAGCCAGTCAACAGCAGCGGCGTCGCCTCGGTCTCGATGTCAGGACTCAGCGTCGGCGTGCACTCGGTCACCGCTACCTATACCAGCAGCAACGGCTATCCCACAGCGACGACCTCCATTCCGTCTAGCTTTACCGTGAATAAAGCCAATCCGACACTCGCATGGGCAACGCCCGCGGCCATCACCTACGGCACTGCGCTGAGCGGAACCCAGCTTAACGCAGTCGCAACCGGCGTAACCGGAGCCAGCCTTCCTGGCGTGTTCACCTATTCGCCGCTCTCTGGCGTGGTGCTGACGGGGGGTTCGCAAACCCTCTTCGTGAGCTTTGCTCCCACAGATACGACGGATTACACGACACCCGCGACGACGACCGTACAGCTTCAGGTGAACAAGGTGGCGTCCGCGATCACTCTGGTCTCCAGCCTGAATCCGATTCTGCTGCAGAATCCGGTCACCTACACGGCGACGGTTTCTTCCTCGGCCGGTAAGCCGACGGGCACGGTTACCTTCCAGGATGGTGGCGTGGCGCTGACTGCCTGCACAGGCGTCTCGGTGACAACGGCAACCGGCCTGGCAAGCTGCGCCGTCACTTACACAGCCACGGGCACGCACAGCATCACCGCGCTCTATAACGGCGATACGAACTTCCTCTCCGCCGGACCCAGCAATACAGTCTCCGAGGCGGCGATCGACATCATTCTGGGCACTCTTGGAACCGGATCCTCGGAAACGATCCTTCCGGGCGGTACGGCAACGTATTCGTTCCCCATCGCACCGAGCAGCGGCACCACCTTCCCATCGCCAGTCACTTTCACCGTCAGCTCGTCGCCTGCATTGCCCTCGGGCACGACCATGACCCTTACCCCGCCGGCGTGGGTTTTCACCTCCAACACTCCGTGGTCGTGGACTCTGCCCTCAAACACCGCGCTGACCAGCAATACGGTGCTGTCCGTCCAGATTCCGCAGACCATCGCGGCTGCGCAACCCGTCGGCGGAACGGGCGGCAATCTGGCCTCGCATCTGGCCCCGTTCTCGCTGGCGATTTTGCTGCTGCCCTTTGCGGCACGGCTGCGCAAGAGCGGCAAGCGGTTGGGCAAGATGCTCGCGGTCGTTTTGCTGGCCGGCGCGGGCATGGCGGCCATAGCCGGAATGAGCGGCTGCGGCAGCAACTCCGGCTTCTTTGCACAGCCACAACGGAGCTACACAATGACCGTGACCGTAGCCTCAGGCTCACTGTCGCACACATCCACCATCACATTGACGGTTGAGTAAAAGGAGAACTTAAGATGCGTATATCGAGTCGCGGAAAGGTGCTCCTTGTGGGCGCATGTCTATTGGCGGGCGCCGCAGGTTGGGCCCAGCAGAGCCAGAAGCCGGTTGCTCCGGATACGGTCTCCACCGATCTGGCTGTAACCTTTGCCACTGAGCGGTCCCAGGCAGTGTCCAGCCAGGGCAACTTCTGGTTCAAGGGTGGCGGAGCGGACGCTGCGGTTACCTTCAAGAGTGGCCTGGGCATTGCCGCCAGTCTGACCGGCGATCATGCCTCCAACATCACGCCGGGCATGGATGTCAACAAGATCACCTACCTGGCCGGCCCACGCTACACCTGGACGGCCTGGCAGGGTCATGCCACTGCCGCGGACAACCGCCGGATGCAAATCTTTGGGCAGGGGTTGTTCGGATGGACGCATGGCTTTGATGGCCTCTATCCGTCCACCGGCGGCGCGACCTCCAGCGCCGGCTCGTATGCGATTCAGGCTGGTGGCGGCCTCAACCTCTACTTCACCAGGAACTTCGGCCTGCGCCTGCTGGAGGCAGACTACGTGCGGACTGCGCTGCCCAACGGCGCCGCCAATAGCCAGAACGATACGCGGCTCTCCGTTGGCCTCACTTACCACATCGGCAGACGCTAAGCAATCGACGACTTTTGCTTGTCACTCATATCCTTCCAGACCAGTATCCATCTGTCTGGAAGGATGTTTCTTTTCTTGCGGCGGAATCCATAAACAGTTCATCACGAACAAATGATTGCCTGTTGTTCCCATTGCCGGTCCGTGGCATTATCAGATGCTGTGTAACCGCGCATGGAGTATGGATATTGATAGTTAGCTTGCACACGTAAGTGAAAGCCCTTGTAAATAATCGAAAATGTACGACTTAATAGTGGAGTTGGCAACAGTTGAGGCTCGAATCCTGGATTGCCACCCACTCAGACTCGCAACAGAAGGACTCACCGCTCTCCCCAGCAATCTCGTGGAAGGCTATCCGAGAAAGACGGTTCAAAGCCTGAAAAGACTCCCTTAAATAAAAAATCCATTAAATGTCGATATAGCAGTTACTAGAATCCTCCCATTTCGAAAACGGGCTGTCACGCTCTCCAGATCTTTCTCCTCCAAGAATGTAGAAATTGCCGTTACCCCGTTGCATTCGATTTCCGCGCGGGGATGGCGACCAGCGTAAATCTCTGATTACGCCGGTTACTTACGCTCCTTAATGCACTGCCGATGAATTGATTAAGACGCCCTACCCAGGGGTGAAAAGAGTAAAATCTATGAAATTTGCCTCTCTTCTATTTGCTTTGGGCTTCCTGGCATCAGCTTTGGCTTCAAGACCCGCCCTCGCAGCAACTCAAACTGCTTCATTCAGCGTCACCGTGACGGTTGCGTCCTCCTGCCAGATCTCCGCCTCCGCCACGGCGTCCGGAACCTACACAGCTACAAGGGCGAACGCTGCAACCCCCGTCTCCGTAACCTGCACCAACTCCACGCCGTACAATGTCAGCCACAGTACAGGCCTGACGCCCAGCATAACTGAGATCTCGCGGAAGGCAGCCGGCCCCGAAATTGGTAATGGATCCTCCCAACCAGATGCTGTTTCTGGCCAGTCTGCGGGGGCGCAGCACGTCTTGCCCAGCGCATATGTTGATACGATTACCGTCACCTATTAAGCTATAGAATCGGTGCACAGTGTAGCCGCCTTGTTCGCGTTCCTGACCGCGCTGCCTGCGATGGGGTTCACTCAATTTTTTCATCGCTCTTCTGGCAGGCGGCCCCGCCACGGCACAGTCGTTGAAAGTGATCCCCGTTAACACAGATGGCGCCGGGAGAGAGGGCCACCACCAGGAATGTGTCGGCAAAGAGTGCAGCATGTCCAGGATCGAGACAGTTCATGTGTACGGGACTAGTCAGCGTGCCCTCCATTGTAAACGTTTGTATACAAGCTTTTTGCACAACTTTCTGGACAGTAATTCCATAAGTGATTGATTTATATAGATTTAGATAATAACCCAAAAGTGGACCGTCAATTGCACTAGTAACAGTACCTCGGGGAAGCCGAACCTGGCAGTGAGTTGCAGGGTCTTTGTTCAGCCGGGAATTGCCCCCTGGGGATTCATTGTTCTAATGGCGTCGTGAGTAACGAACGCAGGAGACCATTTTTAGCACCGGGCAGCGAGTGAACTCAGATTTGTGTCCGAAAATGCCACTACGATCAGAATCGTTGGGTTCAGCCAACGACTGATCCTATTTGACTTTTAGTCGGACGGCTGCAAACATTCACTCGCAAATTTATCACAAACATTCACTCGCAAATCTATCAGGAGTCACCACGATGAAGTGTTCAAATGCTGCTAAGTTCGTAATCCTGCCTATCGGTCTTGGTATTCTGGCGCTGGGCCTCGCCTCCACACCTGCCTATGCAACCACGCAGACAACCACATTTGTCGTCTCGGCGACAGTTCAAGGCTCCTGCACGATATCCGCCACCAACCTGTCATTCGGAGCCTACACAGGCGTCCTAATTACCGGCCAAAGCACAGTTACGGTCAACTGCACCGGCGGCACGACCTACAATGTCGGCCTCAGTGCTGGACTGGCGACTGGCGCTACCGTGACTACCCGCAAGATGACTGGCCAGTATCTTGCCGGGACATTGCCTTATGCGATGTACAAGGACTCCGCGCACACCCAAAACTGGGGTATCACGATCGGCACCGATACCGAGGCCGGAACTGGCACCGGTGTTGCTCAACCACTCACAGTCTACGGCCAGATCGCAGCGGGAACGGCTCCGGCGGCGGACGGATATTTCGATACGATTACCGCCACCGTCACTTATTAATTGTTAGTCACGTTTCCGATTGGTGCTTCCATGATCTCGCGGAACTCATGTCGACTGATGGCGGCAGCCAAAGCTGTTGCCACCGTTTTGCTCGTCCTTCTGACCGGCCCGACGGCGATAGGACAGGCGTTGTCGGTTTTGCCCGTCAACGTCCTCCTGTCGCCCGGTCAGAAAGCGACAAGCCTGACGGTGACTAATAATGGGGAGAGTGAGACCGCCATTCAGATTCGCGCCTACTCCTGGAGTCAGCCTGATGGAAACGACCAGCTCACCGCCTCCGACGAAGTGGTGGCAAGTCCCCCGCTTGCCACCATGGCTCCAGGGGCCTCCCAGGTCGTACGCCTCATCCTGCGTCAGTCGCCGGAGGGTCGAGAGGCTACCTACCGCATTCTGCTTGACCAGATTCCACCTCCGGCCCAGCCGGGAGTTGTGAATATCGTGCTGCGCATGTCCATTCCGATCTTTGCCCAGCCAGCTATCCGCTCCTTTGCCGATGTTCAGTTTCATCTTGAGCGCAACGCCGGGCAGATCTATCTGGTGGGGTTCAACGCCGGCAATCTTCATGAGTCGATCCGCGATATCGTGCTTACGACGAGTGATGGCCGCAAGCTGAAGCCGGAGTCCAACGCGTCGCCCTACATTCTCGCCGGCGTCACGCGGCGTTGGCACATTGCCGCGCAGGATTCCCTGCCGCTGTCAAGCGAAACCTTGCAGTTGACTGCCCAAGCGAACGCCGGCGCCATTGATGAGCAGGTTCGCTTTGTTCCTGCGCAATGATCCTGGATGCATCGCGGCCCAATGCCTTCGCCTTGCGGGGTTCCTCTTCTATTTGCTGACCATCATGCCGCGAATGGGTGCAACCCCCAGTGCAATCTCCGGTGCAATCTCCAGCGCAACCCCCAGCGCAGCCACGGGGGCTGCAGCGACAGATTCTGAGACACTGCTTCTGGAAGTCTATGTTAATGGTCATCCAATCGATAAGATCGGCGAATTCATCCTGCGTCACGGCAAGTTGATGGCGCGGCCTGACGAACTGCATGCCCTCGGTTTCCGGCTTCCCCTGTCTAACGCCTCTGAGACTGGCGGACTGATCGCCCTGTCTGACCTGCCTGCGGTGACTTATACCATCGACGAGGTGAACCAGGTGCTGCGCGTGACAGCAAACGATAGTTCTTTGCTGCCGACGGTGTTGCAAATTTATGGAAGAGAAGAACCTGGAAGCCATCGAACGATCGAGAGCGGCACTGGCGTGACGCTCAACTATGATCTCGCCGGCACATTTGCTGGTAGCCAGAACGGCGGCACCGGGTCGCTGGATTTTCGGGCCTTCACGCCCAAGGGCATCGTAAGCTCGAATTGGCTCGCCTATGCAGGCGCAGCTTCAAGTGCCTCCGGCCCAAACACAGCGGTACGCCTTGATTCAACCTACACCTATGCCAATGCCAATACCCTGCGGCGCTATAGCCTGGGAGACTTCATCACCAGTGGCCTGTCCTGGACCCGTCCGGTTCACCTCGAGGGCGCACAGATCTTATCAGACTTCAGCACGCGCCCCGATCTTGTGACTTTTCCCCTACCCTCGGTAAGTGGCTCAGCCGCAGTCCCCTCCTCGTTAACCGTGCTGATGAACGGCAACATGGTGGCTTCGAACCAGGTTGACGCCGGTCCCTTCCAGATCCCGCAGCTCCCGGTGATATCGGGCGCGGGCACGATCTCGATGACGGTGACCAATGCGCTGGGTCAACAGGTGACCGTAACGCAGCCCTTTTACGCCAGTTCTACGCTGCTGGCCCCTGGTTTGCAGATTTTCGCCCTGGATGCAGGCCTGACGCGGCGCTTCTGGGGCTCATACAGCAACATCTACGGGAAGATGGCGGGCAGCGCCATCTATCGCCGCGGCCTGACCCGGAAGTTCACTGTCGAGGGCAGCGTTGAAGACACTCCGGGCGCAGCCATGGAGGGGGCGGGCGGCGTCTTCCAGATCGGCAATCTCGGCGTGGTCAATTTCGCGGCGGCGGCAAGCTCCGGCTCGGGGACCACCAGCGCGCAGTATTCCGCGGGCGCCCAGCGCATCGGCATAAAATTCAGCCTGGGAGCCTCCGCGATTATCGCCGGCCGCAACTACCGGGACATCGCGGCAATGAATGGCGCCGCTGTTACACGGAAGCAACTCAACGGCAACACCAGCCTGAACACGAAGCACTATGGCTCAGTGGGTGTGGCCTATGCGGGGCTCGACCAGGACAACTCTCCTAATCCGATTCCGCCGGGCTCTACGACGGCCCAGCACACCAAAGTCGTCTCTGCCAACTACTCGCTCCAGGTTCACCATATGTCGATCTACGCCAACGAGTTTAGGTCCTTTGCCAGCACCGGCGATACTAACGGACTACAGTTTGGCATAACCATCCCGTTCGGCAGGCGAAGCGCGGTTACCGTCAGTGGGGCATCGGACGGCAGTGGCCAGGTACAAGTGCAGAAATCGGCGCCACAGATCGGCGATTGGGGCTATGATGCCTATGTTTCTGCCGGCGATTCCACTCATGAATTCGCCCAGGGGCAATACAAATCGCACGTGGGCCTGTTTACGGCCGGAATCGACGAGTCCGCCGGGAAAACCGCTGTGCGCCTGGAATCCCAGGGAGCTCTCTCGTTCATCGATAAGAGCCTGTTCCTGTCCAACTGGGTTTACGACAGCTTCGCCGTTGTTGACACCAGTCCCATTCCGCGCGTCCATGTCCTGCAGGAGAACCGTGACGTGGGCCGCACCAACTCATCGGGGCGGCTGCTGGTGCCGGATATGCTCTCGTTCCAACTGAATCACATCGCCATTGATCCGACCGATATTCCGGCAGATGCCACGATTAACAACGACGTGCGCGTGTTTCGCCCCCGGGATCTCTCCGGCGTAGTGCTCAAATTCCCGATTAAATTCAGCCATGCCGCATTGCTGCAACTGGTCGATGAGGCCGGGGTACCGATACCGTTGGGCAGCACCGTCACCTTGCAGGCCACCGGTGCCCTCGCCCCGCTCGGATTTGACGGCGATGTGTATGTTGAGGACCTTAGTCTCCACAACGTGCTTATCATTGAGAAGACGAAAGGGCAGCGCTGCACTGTCGCCTTCGACTACAAAGCTATACCAGGAGAAATCCCGTCGATCGGGCCGCTACGCTGCCAGGAGAAGCCTAAATGAAAAGACTGATGATCTTTTTAGTTTTTCTGTTGCTCTGCGGCGCCCGGCTCGGAGCGCAAAGCTGCCAGCTTAGCGGCACAACACAAGTTTCTTTTGGAACCTACAGCGGAGCCACTTTGCAGACTACAGGCGGAGTCAGTGTCAACTGCACCAGCGGAGTAGCCTACAATATCGAGCTCAGCGCCGGGTACTCCGGCTCGGCGACAAACCGGGAGATGGACTGTAGCAGTTGTACGCCGCAGACGCTGGGCTATCAGTTATTCAGCAATGCTTCCTATACAACAAACTGGGGGAACACACCATCAACAGATTTGAGTGCGACAGGCACGGGGTCGAACCAGAACTTCACGATCTATGCCCAGATTCCAGCGCTCGAAGCATTCTATGCAAGCGGCTCTGGTAGCAACTACACGGATAATCTCATAGTGACCATTGTCTGCAACTCCTGCACTTCCATTTCGGGCAATAATCAAGGCCTCAATGTGCATCTGCAACAGACAGCCGTAGGCTGCGGGATCAGCGCGAGCAACCTGAACTTCGGCAACTACACCGGCACGGTGCTCAATGCCACAACGACGCTTCAAGTCGGTTGCACCAGCGGGACTGCGTACAATGTCGGCCTCAATGCCGGGACGGCGACCGGCGCCACCGTGACCACCCGGGCGATGCAAAATGGCACGGCCTTACTGAACTACGCGCTGTATTCGAACTCCGGGAGGACCACCAACTGGGGCAATACCGTCGGTACCGACACGGTGGCAGGGACCGGCACCGGGGTTGCCCAACCGCTCACCGTCTACGGCCAGATTGCCGCTGGACTGCATCCCACGCCGGGCACTTACACCGATACGATTACCGCCGCCGTCACCTATTGATCATCGGGCTACGAGGAGCTTAACAGGCAGATGATTGAATGGCGAGTGTTTAGAATCCGGAAACTGACCGCTATAATCACGAATTCGCCCTGAAAAACGCCCATTTCCCCAGGTTAGAAGGCTCCTTGACCTGCGACACCGCCTGCTCTATTGCGACTGCGGGCGCAGGATCTGCTATGCGAGTTGCCGGTGACATCTCCGCTATTCGCACTTGGTTTTGAGCAGGCTGCGCGGCGGCTTGCGGGAGAGGCAGGCTCCTGAGGTAAACGATAAGTGAAGCAATCTCTTCGGAAGAAGCTGAAACGGACGGCATCCCTCCGGCCTGCATCTTGGCATTCGGCTCCTGAAGTAAATGGGACAGCTCAGGATCCGTGAGTTTGGATACAAGAGGCGCAAGTGCGGGTGCGCGCCCGCCGGCGCCGGCCTTGCCGTGGCAAACGAAGCATCCATTCTCCTGGAATAACTGCCGGCCCGCTGCTGCTTTGCTGGCAAGCGATTCCACCTGCGCTGTATCGTTCTGACTTACTTCTGGCTGCCGGCTGTCCTGCGTGAACGATGCCGCCACAAACCTACCCGGAGCCAGGCGTGAAGGGGGAATCTCCCGGTATATTACTTTAAATTCGGGTTTCTCTCGGACTTTGGTGCTTTCTTAAGTATCTTATCGATCGCCGGAACCAACTCCTCCGAAGCGTTGATCTTGTTGACGTAGTCGGTTGAGCCGGCCCGCATGCAGGGCAACGCATACTGATTCTCCGGCTGGGCACTTACTATGATCACAGGAAGATGAGGATAGATGCTCTTGACTTCTTTCAGCACTTCAAACCCACTGCGCCCAGGCATATTAATATCAAGCAACAGCACATTTGGTTGAGAGATGAGCAACTGGGAAAGCACCTCATCTCCGTTGGAGGCTTCGGAAAACTGCGCGCCGGGAAATGCGTCAACCAGGATATCTATCAGGCCGCGGCGTACAATTGCGTGATCGTCTGCTATCAGGATACTCATTGTTGTGTCCGCTTGTCGATCCATCCGAATACACGGGATGCGATGCCGGCTTTTGCAGCAATATCCTCGTGTCCACCATTAGCCATTGTGTGCTCTCCATGTTCTTAGTTCAGTGTTTCCTGGCCGGGAACATTCGGCCGGAAGAATTCATAACGCACTTGCAGCTTCCAGTTATTCATTCTCGTGCTGAGATTGTCCTGGCCGCGTGGAGGCGGGCCGGCCAAATGCTTCCCCGCTGCAGCATATTGTCCGTATTGCCCATGCCATAATAGTCGTTCGCATGTGTGTAAGTGAACTGCGCCAGACCGCCGAAGTGCGATGCGTATTCGCCGGCGAGAACGATTCGGCAACAAGGCATTTCTAGTGTGATGGAAATTGTCTTAAGCCGCCGAATCTCTCTCGTTGAAGTACTCGCCTGCCGGATGTAATCGGCAGGTTAGAGCCGAAAACATTATCGACTAATGGCAAATGCTATCATCGATGCGAATTGAAGTTGCTTGTTTGATGTCAAGAAACCTGTAAAGCTTTGTAAGCCGTGTGTAAGGCGATGTAAACTGCGCCGTTTGCAAGAACATTACTGATAAAGAAAACCATCAACAGACAACATTCTGCTCCGGGCAGCTTTGTCAATCTAGTGAATTGGAACAAGTCAGCTTACTTGATGTGCCGCAATGTTGCTGTTTGTTCATCCGCAATATGCTTTGGTAGGGCCTACTGTCTGAACGTCGGTCTCCAGTTGAGGGAGTCGCTACGTCTGCCTCGGGCAGCTAAGAAAGCATGTGTATGGACGAAGTGGTTCGTTCGCTGGCCGATTCAAAGAGCAATGTTGCAAAGAGTAGTTGCTGGCATCATTTAGCAATAGGGGTATAATGCCCGCCTATTGCAAGGGGAGAAAGCAATGGTTCCATCGAATGAGTTTTTCAGTGGCGTGGGGAGGCATCTATCGTTTCTGATTTGTATGGCGCTTGTTAGCGGCTCAGCGCTTTGTGCTCAGCAGAATCAACAGGCAGAAAACAATCCCGCAGTTGATAATGCGACATTGCAAATTCTTCTGAAGAAAATCAATGATCTGGAAGAGCGCGTCAAACAATTAGAAGCTGAACGAAAAGGTTCTGAAACCACTTCTTGTGCGCCACCCGCTAATTCTGAAAGCAAGCCCTTAGCAAACGCCGCTGCCCCAGTGACTGACAAACCAGCCGCAAATGTGGATAGCGCTTCCGAGAAAAGCTCATCCAGAATCCCTGAACCCGAATTGGCCCAATCTGACAATGTCATGGCCGAGAGAATGGACTTGGGGAAAACCCTGTTGCGCATTCGCGGCTTCGGTGACATCTCGCTTCACGGCGATACGCAAAAGGGCGACACCACATCATTTTCGCTGGGGCAACTCGACCTATTCGTTACTTCCGATGTCTCCGACAAATTCAAGTTTCTCTCCGAGATTGTTTTCGAAGCTGGCGCAAGCAATTATTACGGCGCTATCAGCGGACCGGAAAACACCTTCGATGTGGACATCGAGCGATATCTTATGATCTATTCCCTGAATGATTATCTGAACATCGCGGCGGGCCGGGGGCACACTGCCATTGGTTACTACAACACCGCATATCACCACAGCACATGGCTGCAGACAACCACTGGACGCCCCTTTCTCTTTAATTTTGAGGATCAGGGAGGCATACTCCCGATTCATTTGGTTGGAGTATCGGCTTCTGGCATGATTCCCTCCAGGCAAATCGGATTGCACTATGTTGCCGAAGTTGGAAACGGGCGCGAGTCGCGAAACCCGCTGGTGGAGGAACCCGTTCAAAACGAAATCGCCGACACAAATCACAAAGCCTTCAATATCGAATTGTATGCACGGCCTGAAGCGGTGCGCGGATTTCAAACTGGTATTTCCGTTTACCGTGACGTTCTTGTTCCCGCAAACGCCCCAAAAATCGGAGAGACCATTATTGCCGCGCACGCTGTGCTTATTCGGCCTAAGTACGAATGGCTCAATGAAGTTCTTCTTGACCGCCATGCTGTGCTTGGAAGTAATTCCGTCTTCAATACCCCCGGCTTCTACACCCAGGCTTCTAAACAATTTGATTTTGGGCGGCCATACTTTCGTTATCAATATGTGAACGTCGCTCAAAATGAGCCTGTTTTCCCGGACGTTTCTTTGCGGCACGGTCCATCACTGGGCATTCGCTTCGATCCCAGTGAATCGGTCGCTTTGAAGTTCCAGTACGATTACACGTTCCTGCGCAATCAACCTGGCGTGAATGCGCTTACCATGCAACTCGGATTTACGTTTTAGCGGGAATCATCTATGGCTCGACACTTGGCTGCAATTCTGATCGCTCTTGAGTTCGCCCTGTGTCCGCTTGCGGATGCCGCGAACGAACTCGCTTCATTTTCAGAGGCTCCCATCATTGAGCAGAGCGCCCAGGCCGAACCCCTGGTAATCGTTGTCAATCGCTCGAATCCCGTCGATAGTCTCTCCTCCTCCGAATTGAGGAATATCTTTTTGGGAAGCCGAAGTCACTGGTCAAACGGCAGGCGCATCACCCTCGTTATGCGCGATCCAGGGGAAGCAGAGCGCAAGGTTATTCTTCGCGACGTTTGCAACATGACCGAAGATCAAATGAAGACTCACTTTCTTCATGGCCTTTTCACAGGTGAAATATTGGTGTCGCCCAAAGTACTATCTACGCCGTTAGGTGTTCGCAGATTCATATTCAATGTTCCCGGCGCTATCGGCTACTTACGTTTGCACGATGTGGATGATTCGGTAAAAGTTTTGCGCATCGATGAACTTCATCCGGATGACAAACGCTACAAACTCCACGTTCTAGGTCAGGTGGCCAACGAATGAGCAGGCAACTCAATTCCGCATTCGCTCATAAGCCGCAATACCTGGTCCCGTACCTTGACCGGCTCCTGATTGCCGCGTCACGCTATAGTGCCAGCCTCTTGCTGTTTCTGGTTTGCTGTACAGTCGCTGCGATTGGCGCAATTACAATCCGCGACATGGAGAACACCAGCGCAGAAACTATGAAAATGTATGCTGTTTCAGTGAGGGGCCTTCAGAATATAGGGGAGTTGCAATATGAAGCGCAGGAAACACGCCGTTCTACCCTCTACGCATTAACAACCAGCGATAGCAATCTACAAGTTGAATATGCAGACCAATCGCGCATTGCGGACCAGCGCGTCAAAGATGGCATCGTTGAGTACTCGATGCAGGCCAATGATGCTGAGGAGGCAGCTCTTGCCCAGCGCCTCGCCACTGATTGGGAACGTTATCTCATCTTACGCGATGAAGTACTCGCCTTGATCCTCGAGGGAAGCACTAAGGAAGCTGTTAGTTACGATCTTTCCGGAGGCGTGCCAGCGTTCGAGCGAGTTCGTCATGATTTGGAAGAAGTTAAACGTCTCTATGGAGAAAATGCCTCAAAAGGTCAAGCCCGTCTCGCTGCTTCTTCGCGACGCTCCACCTGGAGACTCGCCGGAATCCACGGATTCACGCTTCTCCTTTCAGGGGCCGCAATATGGGTGATCCAGAGAAGTCGCATGCTCAATGCCATTCAGCTAGCGAAACTACAAATGGAATTCGTCGCTTCCGTATCACACGAATTGCGTACTCCGTTGGCGGTTTTGAATTCTGCGGCAGATAATATTGCCGACGGTCTCATCGAGGGAAAGTCGACACTACGGAAATACGGAGCGATATTGCAACGTCAGAGCCGAAGCATGAGCCGCCTAGTGGACGAGATTCTTCTATTTGCATCTACGGAGGATGGCACGCAAAGGTATGTATTGCAGCCTCTGCAGTTAACTCCCATTATCGACTCGATTGTCAAAGAAACTGAAGGCATTGTCAGAGATTCCAAATTTGTGCTTGACTATAAGATTGAATCCGATCTCCCTTTCGTTCTAGGAGATGTATCTGGAATATCGAAGTGCCTGCAAAACCTGATCAGCAATGCCATCAAATATGGCGGCGAAGACCGGCGAATTGTTCTTCACACATTTCAGGCCGGTAGGGAGCAGCGCGCCGGTAGAGAAGTTTGCGTTTCAATTACGGATCGTGGAATCGGTATCGATTCTTCCGAACTCGCACACATCTTCGATCCGTTTTACCGCAGCCCACGTGTGAGTGCGGCGCAGATTCACGGCACCGGACTTGGTTTGTCTCTTGCCAAGAGACTCGCCGAATCCATGGGCGGAAGAATTTCCGTGTTAAGCGAAATATCCGTAGGCAGCACTTTCACCTTACACCTGCAAGTTGCGAAAGGAGAAGACAAGAAGGCGGTTACTTCATCGTTCCCTTCTTCTTTGTCCCAACATAAATGAAAAAAAACATTCTAATCGTCGAAGACGAAAATGAGCTTTGCATGACCCTGGGCGACAGGCTGATTAGCGAAGGGTATAACGTGGATTTCGCGACCGATGGAGATTCAGGACTGGAGAAGGCCACGCAACTCCCGTTCGACTTGATCATTCTCGACGTAATGCTACCCTCTCGCAACGGGCTCGACGTTTGCACTGAGATTCGGCGCGCAGGTTTTACCTATCCGATACTTCTCTTAACTGCTCGCAGCCAGATCTTCGATAAAGTGCTTGGTCTGAAAATTGGGGCGGACGACTACGTCACGAAGCCGTTTGATACATTTGAACTTATGGCGCGCATTGAAGCCCTCCTGCGCCGGACGCCGCTGCAACCGCGTAACAAAAGCGGAAACCACACGGACAATATCCAGTGCGGCCCTCTCTTTCTGGATGTTAGAAGGGTCAAGGTTACTCTGCATGGTAAGACAATCAATCTGACCTCACGGGAATTTCACTTACTTCGCTATTTGATGGAACACCAGGAGATCACCGTCTCACGCGATGAACTGTTACAGGAGGTATGGGGGCATCACTCCTCCATGCTTACACGCACTGTGGATGTGCATATTGCAAGCCTGCGTCAGAAACTGGAGGAATCTCCTAAAAACCCTCAGATAATTTTGACTATTCCTGGAATTGGATACCGATTTCAGATTTGAGCGTGTCCTCGGAGTATAGTAGTCATGTTTCATTCTATGCGTACTCAAATACTCTTTGAGATTAGATCCTACATCGGACTGACAGCGCGCGAGATCAATAACCTGTACTTGTTCTCTCGTTCAACGCTTGATAGATCGCAATTGTTTTGCGCGCAATATCTCTGGCTGGTCAGGTAGTCGTAGATGAGCGAGGGAACGTTATAGTGGTGGATCGTCTTGTGCCGCACCACCTTACCGTCCTCCACCACCACGATACGATTCAAGTGCGTACTATCATCAATGTTATCGAGGTAACGAAAATCCTTATAGCTCTTTATTCCCTCGTCGAGTGGCGGCACATGGTCGGATACCAGGATGATCAGGCTCTTGGGATCGAGCTTGATCAGGGCGCGGATATAGCTGGCGATCGCCTGCGTGCGGTACCAATACTGGTTGGCGGCCCGCAGCAACTGCTGGTCGTCATGCGGTGCTTTCATCGACAGAACCAGCGGCCGCAGCTGGGTGTCAATATCGTGGGGCTCATGGCCATACATTGTAAGCACGTAGTTGAAGATAGGCTGCCCTGGATGTTCCCGCAGCGTTCGGGCTATAAAGGCGAGATTCTGATTGAATAGATCCCCATCGAACAAATATGTCTCGGCATCCGATGCGCCGCTAACCGTCAGGTAGGTTTTGCGATCGCGCGAGTATTCAATCGGATAGTAAAGTTTTTCGAACCCGATTCCGGTATAGGCCTTTGTGCTGTTGAAGTAGTCCGGCTGATAAACGTTGCTGACGTAGGTTGCGTAACCCGCCTGATGCAGGATGCCGGGCATGCAACCTGCCGCATGCCCTGTAAAATTGTCGAACTCGATCTCGGAAAGCTCTCTCAAAGCAGGCACGCCGCATAGTGCCTCGAACTCCGCCTGGGCGGTTTGGCCGCCGAAGACGGGCGAGATTGAAAACCCTTGTTCCTTTCCGACCAACTGCGTGAAATCGGGGTGGCGCGGATCCCTTGAAAAGGTGACCCCGCGAAAGAGAGTGGGATCCACGAAGCTTTCGAGTACGACCAGATACACATTGTGGTGATTACCGTTCTTACGGATGAATTCCGCCGTGGCGCGAACCTCCTGGTCATACTCGCCACGTTTGCTGTAAGCGTCGGTCTGCTTGATCGCGACCCTCCGCGATGCCTCAAAATACAGCACCATGGTGAGACGGCCGTTGTCATTTACGCTCTGCGCATCGGAATATGTCGCTACTTCCAGACGCGCCATCTGAAGTCCTGAGAGAATCGCATTCGGGAAGAACTCCACCGCCGCGGCCCCCAACAACGCCAGCCCTGCTATGGTCAGCACGCGCCAGTATCTTCGATAGTTGACGAAAGCGAGCAGAAGAGCAGGCGGCAGGCCCAGAGCCAACATCAACCCCGCCTTCTTGGCGAAAGGCAGCACCTTAAGAAGCTCGGGCAAGTTTTGGAGGTCGATGATACGCAGGACGTCCCCGTACGCAACGAAGAAGACATCGCAGGCGGCATAGGCCACCACGAATGGCAACGCGGCGACGAATGCCGGCAGTTTTCCCGGCCGTAGCGCGAAGTTGAACGCCCAATAAAGCGCCAGCAGAAGAGGCACTTCTATACGGAGATGAAGACGGAGCGGGGATAGTCCGCTCTGCCAGCCTAGAATTTCAGAGAGCGCTTCCATGAAGATCAGGAAGACGAAATAGCGAATCCCCACGCGGCGAATCTTGTCCCCGATCCGGGAAATGCATCGCCACAAAGAAGAGCGATAGATTGCGCCATTCCCAGGCCCGGGTACACCACCGTTATGACCGATCATCTTCAACTGGCGCCTCACTGGACATGCCTTCCACCGATGTGTCCGCCTAAGAGAGAGTCCTCCGATAGAGAAGGCAACCTGTCAGACATTAGCAGAATATTCATTTCCTCGAAACATCGCCGAGGCTAATGGGGGCTGAAGAGATATGTAGGCACTCCCTCAGATGTACCGATATCACTGATTACATGCAAGATATAGAGGGGCAATCAATGCGGCGGCGGGAGTCGAACCCGTGCTTAGCATTGAAAACACGTAACTTATTCATTCTAGGAATGCCCGAAATTCACAGATTTCCATGAGTGCCAAATCTGCGTACAAATCGCGTACAAACAAATCCTAGAATTCCCGAACCTCCAACAGCTTCACCTTCCATTCTGTTCAGCGGACCATCTGAAGAGTTCTTCATCGTTTATACATCAAACCGACGATCCCGAAGATGGGCTCTCGGCGAGGATTCGGGATGGCTCCACCGGAACCGCATCTGGATGTCGGAGCGCCGACAGCGCTGAAGTTGCAAGCTCCTCACCGGACCGCGATTCCCAGTGAGGTTTCGGAACCCGCCCCAGACGAAAACTACTCGAGAGTGTGAAGGACGACATTGATGGGTTTTCCGAGTTCAAAATGATTTGCGTTCAGAGCTCCTCTGTTGCCGAAAACGTCCGAAAAAATCGAGTTCAATCTTGAATGCTAAAGTCGTGGGGTCGAAAGGTCGAGCCTTGCACGCGCCGCCTTTTGTTACACATCATGACGAGCCCTGTCGAGAAGAGCGTTGACTCTGAACCCCTAACGCCGAACGCGGCGGAATTCCTCGTTCCGGGTATGGAGCAAGTGGTCAACGACATCCGAACTGCGTTTCCAAACCTGCCGGATGAATCCATCGCGAGGATTCTTGGCTTGCCGTCCTGCAAGTCAACTTCTCTGATTCCGTCAAGGGAAAGGCCTGCTGTATGAGAATCCCCTTCATTTCACGATGGTCGGAGAGCGGAGAAGTCCGAGCCACATTTGCTTTGTCGTTGGCCGCGATCGGACCTGACACAGGTCCCACGACTTCCCGGGACCCTCTTCAGAACAGCACGCGATGGAGAGACGCTCATGAGCGCACCGTTCGTTTGGTCAGTATGATCGCACGCTGGCAACACCCCGTTTCTTGCGAACTTCATATGCTGAGTGAGCCTTCGCTGCTTCCCGACGTCCGAGGGCGAAACCAAATCAACATCTTATGGCACGTCCGGGCGAGCGACGAAACTGCCGCTACCGAAATAGCCTTGTCGGACAGCCTCAAAATTGATCTTCTCCTTAAGACGTTCTGGCCAAATAGTGAATGGTCACATGTGCAAGAAGCTCAGTTTCAAAGGATCGCAAACCCTTTCCGGCCAGGATCGTGTCTTAGTGTGTGTCACCGAAGAGAGCACATCTCCTCAACCCAGCCTTTCATTATCGATAGAAGCAAAATAGGATTTCGGGCGACTCCGGGAGCCGAACCCTCGTTGAGCACTCCAACTATCCTTGAGCATCTTTACCCGTGGGTGCCCCCTATTGCGGAAGACTTTTCGTCGCTGATGGACTCATTACTCTGTTTGCCTTCGCCGCGATGGATTATTGTCCGCATCAGTAATGAACGGGATAATCCGCATCACACCCGGGCCATGAAACGGCTCGAAACTTCAGTAAACGCCTGCGAACGTCTGCTGGCGGGGCTTGAATCAGATCAGATCCCCCTATCAGGTCAAGCACAGGCTATTCGAAGCGCGAGTCTCAATCGGTACGCCCAACTATTCGATTGCTCGCTCCGAGGCTCGATTCTCTTACTTGCGCCCGGAGAGCCAGATTTCGCCCTAGCAACCCTTTTGGGCCAATCCATTACGGGAGATCATGCTCGGCGTCAGATCGAGAGTCCCTTGGAAGGTGGATTTACTGTCAGAGAGGCGGATTCTTCACTTGGTAGGAAAGCGTTTGAATTTCCAGAAGAAGAACCGTGGTCTCCAGAGGAGGGTGCATGCGCATTCAGGCTACCGCTTATTGACTTCCGAGGCGATTGTGGCCTTGCGGTCAAACGGCATCGCACAATAGAACTGCAATCCGCGCGGGCCGAAAGTTGCCCCTTACACACAGTCCTAGGTGTGAATGTGCACCGCGGTGTGGCCCGCAGGATTGAATTAGGAATTGAAGACAGATTGCATCACGCGCTCTATCTGGGCGCAACAGGAACCGGTAAATCTTCTGCACTTCTGAGTAGTATGTTGCAGGATGTAAAAGCTGGCATAGGCTTCACTCTCATTGATCCGCCAGGCGATTTAGCCGATGACCTACTTGCCCGATTCCCCAAGGAGCGCGCTGAAGATCTGACAATCGTCGACCTCGAGGATCACAGCCGCCCGATTCCAATGAATCTATTGGCATGGACAAGTCCAGAAGAGCGCGATCTGATTATTGATACTCTATACTCGACGCTGCTCAACATCTACAAGTCGCCTGACTTCTTCGGGCCAGTTTTTGAACAGCATTTTAGAAGTGGGCTGAGGCTTCTCCTCGGTGACCAGCCGCACTCGAACGATTTCGTCCCAACTCTGTTGGAGTTCCCTCAAGTGCTTCGAAATCGAGCATTCCGTACTTATCTCAAGTCTCGCATATCGGACGCCAAAATTCTGGACGCAATCGAGGAAGCAGAGAGGGTCTCTTCTGGGGACGCGACCTTATCGAACATCGCACCTTACGTCACTTCAAAGTTCAATCGATTTTTGCAAGATGCGCAACTTCGCCGAATCGTTGGGCACGGTGCGATGGCGATCGATTTCAGGCAAGCGATGGATTCTGGAAAGATCCTTGTGTTCAGGCTGGCACAAGGACGTGTCGGAAGGGCTGCGGCCAGCATCCTCCTTGCTCAGATCGTCGCCAGGTTTCGACTGGCGGCCATGAGCCGTGCAGACACTCCTCGGTCCTCTAGGAAGCCATATTTCCTGTATATCGACGAGTGTCAAGTGCTCGCAGATTCTAACGTCGCTGACATGCTTTCACAGTGTCGAAAGTACGCTCTGGGCTTGGTGTTGGCCAATCAATACGTAGGCCAGTTGCGCGAAAGAGGAGTGTTAGGCGCGGTATTGGGCAATGTGGGAACTCTTGCCACATTTCGCGTAAGCGCCGACGATGCCCAATTGCTAGAGTCCGTCTTCTTCCCTACGATATCCGCACAAGATATTGTGGAGTGCCCAAATTGGAACGGTTATATGCGGTTATATTCTTCCCGCAATCCGATCCCACCATTCAGTTTCTCGACCTTACCGCCCGACACCACTGTACCAGACCTCCAATGGGCTCAGGAGTTGAGAGAGAAAAGTCGGCAACGCTGGGGCGTGCCGCAGGAGAAAATCGATGAGCGCATTGCCGCCAGACGGAGCTGGATCAGGAATCTGACGAATCCCTGAGCAGTTCAGCTAGTGTGTGGCGAAGTAATATTTCCGCTTCCAGGCGTGTGACGGCCTTAGCTGAGCTATGGAGCGCAGCATTTCTAAGCTGGTGCAGTTGCCTCTCTCTCTGGTACACGCCGTCCCCATCATTAGCCAATTTGCCCAGATAGTCCCAAGCACTTTTCTTCCATTCCTGCTCCTCTTCGTCGAAACCGCCCATATTCTTCAGCCGAATCTCTTGAATAATCGCAAGATTCGCGATCACCGGGTTGAAATACAACGATGCTTCGGAAGCCGATAAAAATGACACTCCGCTGTATTCCCACATGGTTTGAAAAGCTTCTTTCAACTGGTCGTTGATCTTTTCGCGGTCCTGTTTCCTGGCAGCCAAAATCCGCATGGACTCGAAATGTTCTCCCTCTTTACGGCTCGGCCGTACATATATCTTCCCACTCAGATAACTTCGCCCACGCACTTTCTGAATATCGATCCACAGCGGCAACAGGGCAGAGCGTTCGGAGGCGCGCAGCACCATTGCGCGCATTTCGTCTCCAGTGTTAATACCTTTCACCCAGTATTCGGCACCTTTCGAATAGGCTTCGCGTAAGCTCTCGCTTCTGTCCGATGCAGTCATCATAATGACTGGCAACTTCAGGCCATGAGCCCGTACGCTGTCTAAGACTTTCATCCCAGTAGCTTCGCGTACTGTGCTGATACTGTCCCGACGGGGATCGATTCGCAGATCGAGGAAGATGAGATTGAAGGGGAAACAACTGTGCAGGCTCTTGTCTTTGCCGTCGCAAGTGGTCTTGGCCAAGCCATATTTTACGTTTGTATCGTCACTCGCCTTTTTCGCCTCAGCTTCCGAGTTCCTGGCATCGGCAAGTGACCGGTCTAGGGCATCGATCAATTCAAGCAGCACTTCTCCACACTGTTCTTTTACCTCTCTCCACTCTTGCCCTTTCTGCTTGACAATCTCCCGTGCTTGATCGCAATCTCTGCCTAAAGTCTCTATCGCTTTACGTCGATTCTCCGACCCTTGATCGGACTTCTTATTCTGCAGCGCGGAATTGCTGTCCTTGAATAGCTCTGTCTTCGTATTCAACGTTTTACTCGCCGCAGCCAGAGCCTTGGATGCCACCATAACAGATCTTTCGGCATTTTGCAGATCTGGAAAGTGGTCGATCCACTCACAGCCATGCAGTCGCTGCAGCCATAGGTCCGGTGACGCTGCATTAGGCTCGATATACAGATCCGATATCGACCGGGCTTCTAGAAGGTCGTCTTCAATCCTGCGTCGACGTTTCTGGGCGTCTATGTATGCATCTGCCGCATTTCGGAACTTCTCGTGCGCATCGACTTGGTCCTGGAAAGCAGTTCTCCATTCAACCAGTGCTTTCTGGAATGTTGTGGCTAACTCCTCTGCATAAGTACGATCGCCTTCACGCGCTTTAACGCCCATGCGTCCGTCTGATGTGACGGTGATCTCCTCGCCAGCAGCACAGATGCGAGAATAGTCGTAAGGAGTGGGGAGAGTGCCGGTGATGCCAGCATAGAGCCCGATCGACCAGCCTTCGGCGTGCTCGTCATCGAGCACTAAGAAATTGATATTCTTGCAGTCCTTGACAAACGCCGCTCTTTTTTCGGGCGCCGGAGGCTCGCTGGGATACAGGTTTGGCTGAATGGCCAGCAGTCTCTTCAGATGGAGATCTTCTCGGGCCTTCTGTCTAAATCGCGCAAAGATCTCATGCTCCGCGCCAAGGATGTCTCCCGCGAACTCTCTGCAAAACTTCGATCCACCAGCAATGTTCCGATAAGAATGGGCATAGAGTTCGCCACCGCCCAAAGTCATCGAAGGATGAAGTATGCGATGCATGCTAGTTGCACTTAGTTTGCCGGCTTCGGTCTCCCACCGTATCAGTCCGGCTGCTGTCGAAAGGGACTCCAGATCCTCAGGCAGCCGGGCAAATGCCATGCCGGCGCCCTGCGCTAGCAGCGGATGCTGAATCCGCAACAATAATTCCCAAGGCGCTTCAGATCCATAGAGAATTGCCGGCGCGAAACGAATGTACTCAGGCAGGCTTTCGGTGAAGCGGATGTGTTCGAGAATTTTCAATCCGTCCCGATGAGTGCGCTTTCCACCTGAGTAGGGACAAAAGCACAAGTTGATGATGAACAGAAACCTTGTGGGTGGCTGCATTTCGCCGCTGCCTAGGATCTCAAGCTTCTTCAAGAGAACCTCAGAAAACCACCCGTCGGCGGTGCGTTGCGCTGCGTTTTCCCGATCATATAATTGCCTGATGTGACTGCTGCTGTCATGGCCGGGCAGCGGCTTGTCGTCGATTGCGAGTGCAATGGGTAGTTTGCTCTCTCGCGCGGCTCTTTCATGTGCATTGGCACCAGGCTCGCCTACGCCGGACTGCACTTTTCTGAATGTGCCGAAGGCGCGATTAAAAATCCGCGCAACTCCCGATGCCAGATCTTTCGCATGCATGGCTATGCCTCATTCGAAGCAATCGAAGGTTCAACGGCAGCAAATCTGGAAAAACGATGGGTAGTCTATCTCTCCAGTTTGCTGCAACCGGGCAGAGCGCAGTGCTTTCGGTGATCTACGTACGCGCACCCGCGAACACCGTGTGGCGGTGGGCCACCGTAAATCTCGCGAATCAGGGCGGAGGAGGGCTTGCCTCGATTGTTACCCAGACTATCACGCAGTTCGCCAAGGTCACGGTTTACCCTTGAAGCCAGCAATCCAGGATGAACAGAATGACAAGTTCTGCCTCCCTATCCTGTGCTTCCATGTTCATGTCTCCGTGGTCGTTGCGCCTGAGCAAGGCGTCATGGTGAACCTCGAACAGCTATTGCCCATATTATTGAAATATAAGTCTTTGTGTCGAGAGAGGGGCTTGAATTGTTGCCGGCCACCTCTGCAAGCACAGAACCGATCCCCGATGCCGCGCGAACCAGGAAATTCTTGCCGGTGTTCTTCCCGTAGACGCTGCCTTTGATCGGCCCGAGATCGAGCCCTGTGCCCACGGCTTCGATCTTCTCTCTGGCGCCGTCCAGCAATTCGACCTCATCGAACTTTACGCTGACCAGCCCGCTGCGATCGGCCTGCTGGAGCGATCCGTAAACGCGCGCACCAGCGGGTATGACTATCCTGTCGCCAATCGCATAGGTGTACTCGACCACGGCGACGACCGGCGTCAATACCGCGCTTGAGATCTGCGTTTCGAGCTTCGCCTCAATCCGTGTTCCAGGCGTGAGATCAAGTCGCGGCGTCGCATCGCCACCGGCGCTCGTATTTGAAAGTGTCCCGGCTGAACTCTGCGTCACGCTTCGCACAAAGACGAGCGATGGCTCCTTCAATTCGTTCTGCTGCTGGTTCTGCACGGCTGGCTGGTTTGTCGCTTCGCCGTAAGGCGCAGGATCCTCCCACTTCTGTTGTGTCTGCTCGAACGTCGGCACGCTGGCCAGCGTTCGTCCGGCTCGTGGCTTTGCCGCAGCAGGCTGATTGGTGGAATCTGAATTCGATTTTGGCGCCGTTTGACCTGTCAATGCGCGTGTCCGCCGGATGTCGCTTGGGCCAAGCTGGCCGCCTGAATTGTCCGGCGGGGCGGTACGCACAGTGTCCATAACAGGCGTGACGCTGCCTTTGGCCGGCTTCGTTTCGGCTTGTTTCTGTTGCTGCGACTGTGTCTTTACCGCAATCTGCTTCCTGGGCGCATGGCCTGCGATTGCCGTAATCATGAAGAAGAGAACCGCTACCGCAAGCCCACCACCGAGCGAAAGCAGTTTTCCTTTGCTCAGTCCTTCCAAACTGCTTTTGTTTGCCCGCGTCGCAAATGCTGACGAACCTTTCGCAGGCTGTTCTTGATCGATCCCGACTCCTTGAGATACGCCCGGCTCCGCAGTGCCTTCAGCCGGAGCAGTCGAGCCAATGGTGCTGTTTCCGATGCTGTCGTTGATGCTCATAGTCGATTGCCCCTTTCTACTGGTTGTCGGATGAAATTGGTGGAGTGAACGGAAGCCGGATCAGAATCGGCCGGTCGACCTGATCCGCTTGCGCTATCTGGAGAAAGAGTTGTTCGGTGGACTCTTTGAAATTGGGCCGGTCGAAGACGACCACGCCGTCGGCGCGCGTTCCAGGCTCCAACCTCGTCGTGCTGAGCTTGTAATCGCGTATCTCCATCTGATCGGAGAGAATGCCCTTGCTTTTGTTCGACTTCTTTTTGTCCGGTTTGCGCCCGGCGATCTGAATCTGTGGCGGCACAATCTCGACCGAGGCGTTCGAGTTGTTAAAGATCGAGTAAGCGACCACCGTCTCGTTCTGCCACTGCCGGACTCGGCCGATGGATGTCTCGATCTGCCGGCCTTCCCACTTGGTCCACGCAGGAGCATTGATCTCCGCCTGTTGCGCGAACACTTCATCGATAGCCGACCTGGGCGCATCGCCGGCGCGGGACGATCGCTCAGAGGCGCGCGAATTCGCCTTCAGCTCCTGGCCTTTGTCCGTGGTCTTCTGCGCTATCGGTCCAGGCGTATCGCCAGCAACCAGAAAACTGCGCGTCGTGCGGTATTCGATCAGGAAGTCGACCGGTGGCGTGTCGCTTGCGGCATTTGTACCCGCACTAATCAACTCGATCGTCACGTGCTGGCCGGATTTGGTCGCGATCAAAAGGTTCGATTGCGCCGGTTCCTTGGTGATGGGTTTGACGTAGACGTACTGCGGCTCGCCCTCGTTGTGTTCGGCCTTGAATGCGCCCGGACTTCCCAGGATTACGGAAGTGACCTCCTCAGGCATCCGGATCGACGACTCGAACTCCGGGCGCAAATGCAGGATCGTCACTTCTCTCGGATCAATCGTGAGCGTGGCGACCCTCGTAGGCACAGCGTGATCCGCTGCAAGTACCGGCAGTGGAAGCAACATTACTGCCAGGAACACTTCGAAATGTCTCATTACTCCTACCTCCTTCGCACACCTGTCGATGCACGTTTGCGCATCGCGTATCTCACCCGAACGGCCTCGACGTAGGCCACTACATCCGGGTTGTTATAGTTCAATCGCTTTTCGGCAATCCAGCGATCTCCCGCATAGTAGGCCGCCGACACCAGCCTCATGTCACCATGAAACTCCCACATCAGTGCAGTCACGTAGCGAGTGCCCGCCGCGATGTTCTCTTCCACATCGAATGGATGGTTGGCCCCATATCGCCGCGCCGTCGCCGGCATCAGTTGCATCAGCCCCATCGCACCCTTGACCGAAACTGCACGTGGATTCCAGCGCGATTCAACGTCGATCAGCGCAGCGATGAATTCAGGCGAAACCCGATAGTGAGCGGCGTACCGGCGCACGCATCGTTCCGCCTGAGATGCGTCTGGCTGCGCACAAGCGCAGGGCAGCGCGGCAAAGAACAGAAGAAAGAGGGGCAGGATTCTCTTCGTCATTCCGTAGCCTCCGGAACCGTGAGCCGGGCGGCGAAACGCGCTCCGTCGTCAAGCAGGCTCTTGAATCCTTCGCGCAAGAGAAGGTGCCTGCGGTCCTTTTCCGTCTTGGCCAGAAACGGCAACAGCACGTCGCGCAGGTCTTCCGTCACGTGGTCAGTGCCCAGTAAACGAAGCGCGTTGGCGAAGTCGATCATCTCGGAGACCGATGGCGGCTTTTCGAGCGAATAGTTGCGGAACGAAAGCGCGATTCCGGCCATCTCCCGATGGAACGTCTCGTCAGCGTCGGGCGTGCGGCTTGCGATGATCTCCGCTTCGCGGGCTGGCGTAGGATGCTCGACACGCACGTAAAGGCTGCGCCGGCGGATGGGATCGCCCAACCGGCGTTCCTCGTTGCTGGTCAGTACGACAAAGGGAATGCTCTTGGCTTCAACCGTGCCGAACTCGGGGATCGACAACTGCCAGGCAGAAAGAATCT
>Ga0224558_1000195_pt1 | contig 71429 bp, 61 predicted proteins | sample 714S32024metaG_FD_180682 | JGI IMG/M metagenome (GOLD analysis project Ga0224558, IMG submission 180682) | Peat soil microbial communities from Stordalen Mire, Sweden - 717 S3 20-24 | ecosystem: Environmental > Terrestrial > Soil > Wetlands > Peat | place: Sweden: Norrbotten County, Stordalen... | reverse complement strand
AGACCACCGTCCCGATCCGCTGGCTTGCGACGCGCTTGCACATGGGCACGCGCCAAACACTCAACGCAGCGTTATATCTATGGAGAAAAGAACATGAACAAGCCAATAGTACGGTTTGACCCCTATGTTTCGAACATTTCGGCATCCTGTCCATCTTGTTCATCCTGTCAAAGCTCTTTTCTCCGCGGGGTCAGGATTACGATTACGATTACGATTACGATTACGATTACGCTTAGGATCAGGATTGGGATGGGAGGTCAGGGCGCTTCCATCGAAAGGAGGGTGAAGCCTTGCAGGGCGGTGGCGGCGTCCAGGCGCTGCAAATAGGACGGCAGGGCGGCGGGCAGAACAATGTCGCTCAGGGAGCGGTACTCGTATTCCAGGATGAGTTTGTTGCCGACGATTTGGGAGTCGCACCGGAAGAAGAAGTCCGGGTGCTCAACGGTCTGGTTGCCGGTCACGTAGGGCAGGGCGATAGTCTTGGGGCTGTCCATGGGGACTTCCGCGTGGAAGAGTTGGTGGACGGGATACGGCAACGCCCAGGGCGTGGCGCGGGCGGTTCCAGGCGGGCGCGACATGGCTTCATCGACGTTCATGCCGTAGAGGCGGCAGTACAACGAGGTTTCATTGGGCGGACGTTTCCAGAGTCCTTCAAGGCTGTAAAACTCCGTTGTTTCAAAGTGGTTTAGCTGCGGATCGTCCCGCGCCGCGGTGGGGGCGGCCCGGCGGATTTGCGGGTAGTACCTGGCTCGCGCGCTGAGGTTTTCCTGGTCTATGTCTTCCGGCGGCGTCGCGGCGTAGTGTTGACGCATGCGGTCGGCGTCGGCTCCTTCGGCCACGGTAATCAGTTTCAGGGCGGATTCGTCCCGCAATCTGCCGAGGGAGAAATAGGCTGAAACGGTTGTCTTGGGCTGGGCGGAGCAGAGCGGGATGGACGTCAGCGCCGTCACGCCGGGACGGATGACAAGGCCCAAGCCGTAGATGGGCCAGGAGCGGGCGGCCAGGGGGCCGCGTTGGAATTGGGCGACCGGGTCCAGCCAGTAGGTTTGGCCGTCCACGGCGACGGCGGCGATGGCGTGGTTAAAGAGGGTTGGGGAGGGCTGGTAGTTGGCCAGGGTGTTTTGCAGGCGGGTGTTCACCAGGACCGGCGCGGCGTCGAAATTGAGGGCTTGCAGGAGGGCAGTGAGCAGCATGGTCTTTTCGACCGGATCGCCGGCACGGCGGGCGGCGACGCCGGCGGGCGGGGAAGGCTCGTAATCGGACGAGGCGCCGGCGGGGGCGGCGTTGGCGATCTCCTCCTGAACAAAGAGAAGGGCGGACAGGACGCGGTCCTGCGGGTTGGGGAGAAGTTTCCACTGGTTGATTCTGTTGGTCAATTCAGCGGAGAGCGGGGCGGTCTGGCGCAACCAGCGCAAGGCCCACTTGTTGACATCAGCCCACGATTGGAATTCGCTCAATTGCACCCAGGGCGCGGGCTGGAACCAGCCGGGAGCGCCTTTCTCCAGGTTCAGGCCGGGCATGTCGCGAAAGTCCCAGGTCAGTTGGAGCATGTTGCTTCTGACAACCGTTGACGGCTCGATGATCGCGCCGTGGTTCAGGAAGTAAATCTTTCGCGAGGTCGGACATATAACTCTGGTGACGATTCGCTCCGCCGGCGACGGCAACTGAGCGGGCGCCTCTCCGACGAACTTCCCGTCCAGCACCGGGTTGCCGCCGTGGATGCTGTAGGCGTAATCCACGATGTCGCCGGGGTGGACATCTTCCAGGGCCAGCATGGCGGCCAGATCGGCGCCAAAAAGAAGTTCGTTGGCGTCCAGCGGGCGGCGGCTGGATCGGACTTTTGCCGGGTCCAGCCGGTTCAAGGCGCTGGCGCCCCGCCACAAGCGGACCCAATGGAAGGTGAGCAATTCGCAGCCCGGATCGTAGTTGATGGTGATTTGAGGCGCGGAGACGGCATCCGCGGAAAGTCCAACCTGACCGCACTGATGGATGAACTGTTCGTCTGCCTGCGCGTTGAATTGCCGGTCGATCAGGAGCCAGCGCCATTGGGCGGACCCGCCCGCGGCTGCCAGGGCGGACCGCTTGTCAAAGGCAATGGGGCTGACCCATTTCGATGGCGGCGCCACCGCCGGGTTGACATCCTGCGCCGGGCATGAAAGTCCCTCCAGGAAAATCCACGCCACAGCCGCCAGCCGAACCGTGTTATGATAACGAACCGGGATGTTCACAAAAAATTCGTCCGCGCTCTCGCGCCGAAACATCGTTTTGTTGTCCTCTTCCTCCGTCAATCTAGCGTATCCCGCCGAAATGGAAAGCCTTGAAAACAAGCCCGAGCGGAGAATGGCGCGGGAATCGCACACAAAGGCTCGACATTCGCTGCACAAATCCTACTTTGTCTATAGATATAGTAGAAATAGATGGCCTCAGAGGTACAGTTCATTGGACGCCGGAGATGCCTCCGCAGAGATGCGGACGTTCTGGATGTACCACAGTCGGAGCGTTTCCGCCCCAAACTCGCGAGCCGCCAGTCTTTGGTGGAGGCCCCCTTCATTCAGTCCAGAAAAGCCGTGTGCCCGGGCAAATTGATTTTGATTCGAGGTCCGGGGCGGACCCAAGACGGGATCGGTGTGCGTAATCGAACGAACCAAGGGTCAATGGACGGTCAGAGCGGACCAATAACCATTTGGAGAAAGGACATTCCAATTCCAGTCCTGAATTCACCCTTGTTCACTTCCAATTACCATTCATGGTTCCGTGTCAGTTTCCGCTCCCGCGGTTACCTTGTCGCCGTCCGCCCCAAGCGGACGAAGAGGCCGTTGCAGGAAGCCTTCGGCAATGTGAGTGAAAAGCTCAACGAATTGGTGGAGCGCGAATTGTCGCACAGCCCGCCACCAGATTGGCGGGGAGTTTTAAAGCGGCCCGCGCCGGCAGCCGACCCGAAGGCTTACGACCTTTGCCTCAGACCCGAATAGCCTTTGCCGATACGATCGACCCAACCCGTGACAGAACTGCGCGCTGATGCCATTATTTAAGCAGGCCGCTATCCACCGAAACCATCCCGCTTCATGAGCAAGCCGCAGAGATGATCTTCCGTCGTGCGAGGCCATTTGAGCATCCGCAGGTACGCGTCCGTGCGGGTTACATCAAACGCTTCCGAATCGAAAGGGCGTCCAAGCCATTCCTTCATCGAATCGTGCTCTTCATGCTTGGGGTTGCGGAGAACCTTCAGCAAATCCTGGTAGCCCCAAGGCCCGCCGCAATCGTCCGGCGGGCAGGCGCGCTTTCCGTCCAGGCACACGGCGACGGTTGCCGCGTCAGGCTCCGGCGGGAGGATTTTTTCCACGACGATGGTGTGCTGCCAGGTGTCTCCGAAATCATATTCATAATGCAAAACGTCCTTTTCATGGGGCGCGACATCCCGAAGGGAGAATTTGGCTTCGTCCAGGACCTCCGGCTCACCGTCGAATGCTGGAGTGTTGACATGCGGGTCCGAAAAGAGCCGGCCGCCCACCTCGAACTGATGCAGGTGGCTGTTGGTCCAGCCCATCGCCAACTGGATGGCCGCATGGAGCCAGCTCAAGCTGGCGTTGCCGGGCACGGATAAGCGGCGCCAGATCGCCGGCTTGACGACTTCCAGTGTGATTTTGATCTGGTACGTAGGCGGAGCCGGCGCAACGCCGGGGCTTGAGGCGCGCTTGGCGTTTGGGCCGTTCTTTGAAGATGATTTAATTTTCACAGCAAGTCAAAGGTGGAGCTTGCCGCTCGAGTTGTGAAGCCGCAAATCAAGAATTCTGGCCCGCTTATTCCCCGCGCCCGGTGATCAGCGCCCGGTCATTTGCTCCAGTTTTTCAGGATAGCGGGCGCCATGAACCGTGATCTTCGAGGCCGCTCTTTCGATGTCAAGAAGATCGTCCGGTGTCAGTTCGACGGCAACCGAGCCGATGTTTTCCTCCAGGCGATTGAGCTTGGTGGTGCCCGGGATGGGAACAATCCACGGCTTTTGCGCCAGCAGCCACGCGAGCGCGATTTGAGCGGGGGTCGCGTGCCTGCGTTTTCCGATCTGGCCGAGCAGATCAACCAGGGCCTGATTGTCCTTGAGCGCCTCCGGCGTGAAGCGCGGCAGGGTGCTGCGGAAATCGGTGCTGTCAAACTTCGTATTCGCGTCCATTTTGCCCGTGAGAAAGCCCTTGCCCAGCGGGCTGTATGGGACCAAGCCGATGCCAAGCTCTTCGAGGGCCGGCAGCACTTCCTTTTCCGGCGTTCGCGTCCAAAGCGAGTATTCGCTCTGGAGGGCCGTGAGCGGCTGGACGGCGTGCGCGCGACGGATTGTTTTCACGCCGGCTTCGGACAGGCCGAAGCGCTTAACCTTGCCTTGCTCAATCAGTTCCTTGACCGCGCCGGCGACGTCTTCGATCGGCACGTTCGGGTCAACACGGTGTTGATAGAGCAAGTCGATTGTCTCGATCTTGAGCCGCTTGAGCGAGCCATCGACGGCCTGCTTGATGTGCGTGGGCCGGCTGTTCAGGCCTGGCGCGCCCGTCATCCCGCGCGGATCAAGATTCGGATTGAGGTCGAACCCGAATTTGGTGGCGATGACCACTTGTCCGCGGAACGGAGCGAGGGCTTCGCCCAGCAATGCTTCGTTGGTGAAAGGGCCGTAAACCTCGGCGGTGTCGAAGAACGTGACGCCATGTTCCACAGCCGCACGTAGAAGAGCGGTCATCTCCTGCCTGTCTTTGGGCGGCCCGTAAGAAAAGCTCATGCCCATGCAGCCAAGGCCGAGGGTCGAGACTTCCAGATTACTTTTTCCAAGTTTGCGCTTTTGCATTTTTGATTCCTATTCTTTGAATTTCAATTAAACCACACTTTTCCAGCCTGAGCGAGTTGAATCCCGGCTTGCGGGGGCGGGGCGTTTTTTCTACGGTGAAGGGGATGAGAACGAGGTTCGTTGTCTTGCTGGCGCTGTGCAACGTGGCGGTGTTGGCGGCGGGATTTGTCTATTTCAGCGAGTATTGGGGCCGGCAGGCGGAGCAGGCCAACGATTCCGCCGGGGCGGAAGTGGCGGCCTATAAAGCCAGGGCGGCGGCGTTGGAAAGCGCCGCGCCCGTTTCACCCGCCGCGGTGCATGTCACCAACGGCTTCAATTGGAGCCAGCTTGAATCGACCGATTACCGCCAATACATCGCCAACTTGCGCGCCGTCGGCTGCCCGGAAATGACGATCAAGGACCTCATCCTCACGGATGTCATGCGCGTGTATGCGCAACGGTTGGGGAAGTATTACCACAACGGGCGCCCGTTCAAATTCTGGGAGACCAACGAGAAGCGCAAACTCAAGCAGTCCCAAATCGAAGAACGCGAACGGCAGTTGGCCGCCATCGACAAGGAACTGCCCGCCGTCCTGCGCGACTTGCTGGGCATCAATTATGAGCGCGAATTGAACAGGTACTTCGTCGATTCCGACGAGGACAACCGCCGCCTGGCGTTTCTGTCCGACGACAAACGCGGGCGGTTGCTGGCGCTGCGCGATCAATTCGAGGGCGAGCGCGAACGGGTGATGTCCCAGGAGCAGGACGGCAAGGCGTCGCCGGAGGAGGTGGCGAAATTGCGGGACCTGGATCGGGAGCAGGAGGCGGCCTTGTCGGGGGTCCTGACGCCCGGGGAGAAGGAGGAATACGAATTGAGCATGTCCCCGACGGCCGAGCGGTTGCGCCAGCAGTGGATCGGGTTCAATCCAACCGAGGCGGAGTTCCGCGACCTGTTCCGCCGCCAACAGGCGATTGACGCGGCCTTTGCTTACGAGGACACCAACGCAAGCACGGTGCGCGCGAGCAAGGCGACCGCCGAAGAGGCGATGCTGGCGGAATTCAAGGGGCAACTGGCCCCGGAGCGCGTCGCGGAACTGACGCGCGCGCAGGACCCGGAGTATCAACAATTGTGCGTGCTGGCCGAACGGTTCGATTTGCCTGCCGAGACCTCGCAAACCGTGGCGGACATGCGCCAGGCCGCCGAGGAGGAGAAGCGGCAATTGCTGACGAATAAAGATATTCCGCCGGAACGGATCGCCGTGGCGCTCAAGGCCATCCAGGCGGAGACGGAGAAAGCGGCGCGGGCCGCGATGGGGGAGGAGGCGTACGCGCAGTACTCGCGGAGCGCGGCGTGGATTCAGAACCTGGGCGGCGATTGATGGCGTTCAAGATAATCCGATCAGCATTCCGACCAGGAAAACCAGCGCGCCGCCCAGTCCCACTTGCAGGAAGGCCGACGCCAGTGAGGAATCCATGAACCGGTGCCGGACCCACGAAATCACGCTCAGTTCGACGACGACGACGCCGATGGCGATGGCGGTGGCGGTGTGGACGTTGCCGATGAGGTAGGGCAGGGTATGGCCCAACCCGCCCAGGCCTGTCATCAGGCCGCAGACCAACCCGCGCATCCAAGGATGGCCGCGCCCAGTTAGAGTGCCGTCGTCAGAGAGCGCTTCGGCGAAGCCCATGCTGATGCCCGCGCCCAAGCTGGCGGCCAGGCCCACGAGAAAGGTTTTGCCGCTGTCTTTGGTGGCGAACGCCGCCGCGAAGAGAGGGGCCAGCGTGGAGACCGAGCCATCCATCAACCCCGCCAGGCCGGGTTGAATGATCTGCAAGGCGAATATCTTCTTCTCTCGCGCCGCCTCGTCGGGCGTCACGCCGGCTTGGGCGATATCTCCGGCGATGGCGGCGTGATGGCGCTCTTCTTCGGCCAGATCGCCCAGCAATTGGCGGATGCCGGCGTCGGTCGCCCGGCGGGCGGCGGCTTCGTAGAAGCGTTTGGTTTCCAATTCCATTGACTCGGCCTGTTCTTGCGCGGCTTTGACTCCCAGGGGGCGCATTCGCCAGACGGGCTTGTGTTTGATAAAGCCCTTTACGTCTTCGCGCCGGATAAGGGGCACATGGTCGCCGAAGCGGCTGCGAAAGAGGTCAAGAAGACGATGGCGGTGGCCGTCCTCTTCGCGGCGCATCTCGCAGAACTTCTCGGCCTGTTCGGGGAAATGTTCGCGAAGACCCTCGGCGAAATCGTCGTAGATGCGGGTGTGTTCCTCTTCCAGCCCCACGGCCAGGGCGAGGATTTCCCGTTCGTCAAGACTTTGAAATGAGCGCATAAATCACTGGGCGATTGACTAAAACTTCAGGTTCCATTCATCCCGCGAATACTTTTCCGCGGCCAGTTGGCGGCAATCCGGCGCCTGGCGCAAAGGGGCCTGCGCCGACCAGCAGGCGCGCAACGCCCCTTTTATGGCGGAGGCGGGCAGGTCCAGGTTGGTCAAAAAACGACCGTGCGGCCGGCCCTGCCGATAATCTGGCTGACGGGATGGCATTGTCAAAAATTTTTCCATCAGACCGAGGTCGAAGCGCAACAGGAACGTGCCGTGAAAAAGCAGGGCGCGGCGTTTGCGGCGTTGAGCGTTGCCGGAGAATTTCAGGCCGCCAATGGCCAGGTCGGTGATGCCCCGGACTTCGACGGCCCGGCCCAGAAGGGAGGACAATGTTTGGCGGTGGCGCTCCATGACATGGCGGTTGGCGGCCGGAATGGTCCCCAACGCCGGATCGCCCTCGATTCTGAAGGCCAGCGAATAATTCAGGCAGCCCGGCCCCTGCAGGACCGTGCCGCCGCCGCTGCACCGGCGGAACACGCCGATGCCCGCCTGGCGGCAAGCCTCCAAGTCCGCCTCGCGCGCCACCTCATTGGAGAAGCCGGCGACGACAAAATAGGAGGACGGCTCCCAAAAGCGGAGAACATTGCCGCTGACGCCCGCGTCGCAGGCGTCGAGGAGGGCTTCATCACAGGCCAGGTTGGCGGCCGCGGAGGGCAAAGTGAGGTCAAGATATTCCACGGGGTGCGAAGATGAATGGGGTGCCCCAATCCTTAGCGAAGCTTGGTAGGGCGAGGTGTCTGACGAGGGTGGCGCAGACTTCCAAGTCTGCCGTATCGCGGGTTTCCAAACCCGCTGGCCGCAAGGCAGCCAAGCCGACTTGGAAGTCGGCGATACAGCAGGTTTGGAAACCTGCGCCACGCAGAATCGGCAGTTCCGTCCCCATCAGCGCGGGAAAATGCGTGCAAGGTGCAGGCAGGAGCGTCGCCCTACCGGCCTGACCTGTTCGGTGAGGGACGCCCCCGTTTCGAAAAGGATCGGTGAATTGGCTGCCATGCGCGTATTTCATTTGTCAGCGGCGGGTTTATATCATACATTTGGGCCTGTCGGGACCGGTTTCAACTTTAAACATTAAATTTGAGCTTTGAACACTGAACTGGCCAACATGGAAGCCGTAAAGACGAGAAAACTCAACAAACCTTCTTCTGTTCCGGCCAAGGCCGCCGCGGCGGAGCCGCCGCCGCGCGCGCGCGATCCGTTGGAATCGATGGAAGACGTTGTGGAGTTCATGCTCAAGAGCCGGGGCCGGGATAAGGCCGGCGCACTGCTTGCGGGCCTTGCCGAGCGCCTGCGAGCCGGCGGCATGGAGGCGCCGCGCGCGATCAGCACGCCGTATGTGAATACAATTCCCGTGGAGAAGGAGCCGCCGTATCCCGGCAACCGCGACATGGAGCGCCGCATCAAGAGTTTCGCCCGCTGGAACGCCATGGCCATGGTCGTCAATGCCAACCACGGTGACGCCGGGGTGGGCGGTCATATCTCCAGTTACGCCTCCATGGCCACGCTTTACGAGGTGGCTTACAATCATTTCTTCCGCGGGGGCGATGGGGGCCGTCTGGCGGACATGATTTATTTCCAGGGCCACACCACGCCGGGCAATTACGCGCGGGCCTTTCTGGAATATCGGCTGGACGAGGGGCATTTGCACAATTTCCGCGCGGAACTGGCCCAGGGCGGCGGGCTGTCTTCCTATCCGCATCCGTATTTGATGCCCGATTTCTGGCAGTTCCCGACCGTGTCGATGGGGTTGGGGCCGCTGATGTCCATTTACCAGGCGCGTTTCCTGCGCTACCTGAGCGCGCGGGGGTTCATCGACGCGGAGCGGGAGCCTCGGGTCTGGGCCTACGTTGGGGATGGCGAGAGCGACGAACCGGAAGCGCTCGGATCGATCACGCTGGCGGCGCGGGAGAACCTGGACAACCTGATCTGGGTAGTCAACTGCAATTTGCAGCGCCTCGACGGCCCGGTCCGCGGCAACGGCAAGATCATCCAGGAATTGGAGGGCATCTTTCGCGGCGCCGGTTGGAACGTCATCAAGGTCGTGTGGGGCTCCTCTTGGGACGAGTTGTTTGCCGCGGACACGACGGGTCTTCTGGCCAAACGGATGGACGAGGCCGTCGATGGCGAATTTCAAAAATACACCGTGGAAACGGGCAGCTACATCCGCCGCCATTTCTTCGGGAAGTATCCGGAATTGCTGCGGCTGGTCGATCATTGGTCGGACGAACAATTGACCCGCCTGGTGCGGGGCGGGCACGATCCCAAAAAGGTCTATGCGGCCTATAAGGCGGCGGTGGAACATAAAGGGGGTCCGACGGTCATCCTTGCCAAGACCATCAAGGGCTACGGACTGGGCGAAGCGGGCGAAGGCCGGAACATCTCCCACCAGCAGAAGAAAATGAACGAAAAGGAGCTGCGTGAATTCCGCGCCCGATTCGACATTCCCATTCGAGACGAAGACGTCGTGGAAACGCCCTTCTATCGTCCGCCCAAGGACTCGCCGGAGATCAAGTATTTGTTGGAGCGCCGCCGCAAGCTCGGTGGGTTTGTGCCCCGGCGCGTGGTCCAAGCCCCGCCGTTGCGCACGCCGCGCGCGGGGGCGTTCCCGGAGTTTCTGAAAGGATCGGGAACTTCCGAACCCTCCACCACGATGGGTTTTGTCCGCCTTCTGAGCAGTTTGCTGCGCGACAAATCCATTGGACGCCACGTGGTGCCGATCATCCCCGACGAGGCGCGGACGTTTGGCATCGACGGGTTGTTTACGGAGATAGGCATTTATTCCTGCAAAGGACAGCTTTACGAGCCGGTGGATAAACAGGGGATGAGCTACTATCGGGAAGCCAAAGACGGCCAGATCCTTGAGGAGGGCATCACCGAGGCGGGTTCGATGGCGTCGTTTGTCGCCGCCGGAACGGCCTACGCGAACCTGGGCGTCAACATGATTCCGTTTTACATTTACTACTCGATGTTCGGCCCCCAGCGCGTCGGCGATGAAATCTGGCTGGCCGCCGACAGCCGCGCCAAGGGTTTTCTGATGGGCGCAACGTCCGGCCGCACCACCCTCAACGGCGAAGGCTTGCAGCATCAGGACGGACACAGCCCTTTGATGGCCAGTTCGGTGCCGACTTTATACGTTTACGATCCGGCGTTTGCCTATGAGATTTCGGTGATTGTCTGCGATGGGATGCGCCGCATGTTCGAGCAGGGCGAGGAAATTTTCTACTACCTCTGCCTTTACAATGAGAATTATGCGATGCCGCCCATGCCCGAAGGAGCCGAGGAAGGGATCATCAAGGGCTTGTATAAGTTCAAAACCGGTCCCGCCGGCCTCAAGCACAAGGCGCAGATACTTGGCAGCGGCAGCATTATCAGATCGGCGTTGCGCGCGCAGGAAATCCTGGCCGAGCACTACGATGTTTCCGCCGATGTCTGGAGCGCCACCAGCTACAAGAATTTGCGCAATGAAGCGCTGCTGGCCGAGCGATGGAACCTGCTGCACCCGGCCGAGCCGGCCCGGACGCCCCACGTGGCGCAACTCCTGGCAAAGGAGGCCGGCCCGTTTGTCGCGGTGTCCGATTACATGAAGATGGTTCCCGATCAGATTGCCAAGTGGGTGCCCGGCGGCCTGACGACACTGGGGACCGACGGCTTTGGCCGCAGCGATACGCGGCCGCGCTTGCGGCGGTTTTTTGAAATTGACGCCGAATGCGTTGTCGTGGCCACGTTGTCCGCGCTGGCGCAACGGGGAGAAATCGACCGGAAGGTGGCGGCCAGGGCCATCAAGGAGTTGGATGTTGATCCCGAAAAGGCATTCCCGCAAATTGTCGCGTTTTAAGAAGATTCTATGGATTTAAAACTACCTCCGTTGGGTGAAGGGGTTGATTCTGGCAGCGTGGTTGGCATTTTGGTCAAAGTCGGCGACCAGATCGCCAAAGGGCAGGGGATCATTGAGTTGGAAACCGGCAAGGCGGTCGCGCCGGTTCCCGCCGCCGCCGCCGGGAAGGTGGCCACAATCTTCGTGTCCGTTGGCGACAAGATTTCGGTTGGCCAGACGATTGTGGCGCTGGAGGGCGGCGCGGCCGCTCCCGCCATCGCGCCGGCCCCGAAACCAGCCGCCGTCCGCTCACCGCGCCCGGCTCCGGCTTCCGTTCAGGAAGCCGCTTCGGAGGAACAATTGCCGGAGGTGGAACCGGACCCCAACGCGCCCGTTCCGGCCGGCTCGCCCACCATCCGCCGCCTGGCGCGGGAATTGGACATCGACTTGCGGCAGGTTCGCGGCAGCGGCGCGGGCGGACGCATCGTGATGGATGATTTGCGGGCTTATATCCGGCGGCTGAAGTTCATCGCCGCCCAATCGCGGAAGGCGGCGGGCGGCGCTTTCGCCAAACCGCCGCCGGAGCAAATTGATTTCAGCAAATGGGGCCCGGTGGTCAAGCGGCCCATGACCGCGTTGCGCAAAGTCATCGCGCAGCGGATGAGCGAAAGCTGGAGCAGCGCGCCGCGGGTCACGCAGTTTGACGAAGCGGACCTCACGGCTCTGGAGGCGTTGCGCAAACAGCACGCTCCAGCGTACGAGAAGAACGGCGCCCGTTTGACGCTAACCGCTTTCGCTCTCAAAATCGTCGCGGAAGCGTTGAAAAAACATCCCATCTTCAACGCGAGCCTGGACGAGATCGCGGGGGATGTCGTTTACAAGGAGTATTATCACATCGGCCTGGCGGTGGATACCGAACAGGGGTTGATCGTGCCGGTGCTGCGCAACGTCGATAAGAAAGACCTCTTGACCCTGTCGAAGGAGCTCAACGAGATGGCCGTCAAGACACGCGAGCGCAAAGTGACGATGGAGGAGTTGCAAGGCGGCACGTTCACCATCTCCAACCAGGGCGGCATTGGCGGCGCCCATTTTACGCCGATCATCAACCGCCCGGAAGTGGCCATTCTGGGCCTGGGACGGGGCGCGATCAAACCGGTCGCGCGCGAGGGCAGGGTCGAGTTGCGCTTGATGCTGCCCCTGGCCTTGTCCTACGATCACCGCGTCATTGACGGAGGCGCGGCGGTGAGGTTCATGCTCGATTTGGTTCAAGGATTCGAGCGTTTTGATGGGAAACTGATCGCATAGAAAAACATGAGCGAAGGAAAACACCGTGGACTCGATTCATACTGAAATTGTGGTGCTGGGGGCGGGGCCGGGCGGATACGCCGCCGCTTTCTATGGCGCCGACCTGGGCAGAAAAGTTCTCCTGGTCGAACAGGAGAAGCACCTGGGCGGCGTCTGCCTCAATCGGGGCTGCATTCCCTCCAAGGCACTGCTGTACGCGGCCAAATTGATTGTGGAAGCCAGGGAATCGGCCCAGCGCGGCATCACCTTCGGAGCGCCGCAAATCGAATTGGACAAGCTGCGCGCGTGGAAAAGTTCGATCGTGGACAAGCTGGCCGCGGGCGTGGGTTTTCTGGCCAAGCGGCGCGGCGTCCAGGTGCTGACGGGCCGCGGGTACTTTGAAGGTTCCCAGACCTTGCGCGTGGAAACCGCCGAGGGCCAGCGGTTCGTCACCTTTGACAAGGCCATCGTCGCCGTCGGCTCCAAGGCGGCGTTGCCCAAGCTCTTTGATCTGGGCAATCCGCGCATCATGACCTCAACCGAAGCGCTGGAAATCGAGGAGATTCCCGAAGACCTGCTGGTGGTGGGCGGGGGATACATCGGCATGGAGCTGGGCTCCGTGTATGCCAATCTGGGCAGCAAAGTGGTGGTCGTCGAAGCCCTGCAAAGCATCCTCAGCGGGGCCGACCCGGATTTGGTCCGCCCGGTGTTGCAGTACGCCCGGAAGACGTTCCGCGAACTTCGCTTCAACACCAAAGTCACCCAGATGTCCACCAAGGGCAAAAAAGTGCGCGTCGTGACCCAGGGGGAGGACAAGGCCGATAAGGAGGAACTTTTTGATCGCGTCCTGGTGTCGGTCGGGCGCGTTCCGAACTGCCGCGACCTGGGCCTGGAGAATACGAAGGTCGAACAGGATGAGCGGGGCTTCATCAAGGTCAATGACCGGCAGGAAACAACCGACCCCTTCATCCTGGCCATCGGCGATATTGCCGGAGGCGTCCTCCTGGCCCACAAAGCCTCCAAGGAAGCGCGCGTGGCGGTGGAAGCCATCACCGGGGAGAACAGCACTTCCGCGGGCGTCATCATTCCCGCCGTGGTGTTCACCGATCCCGAACTGGCCTGGTGCGGTTTGACGGAGGCCGAAGCCCGCGCCAAGGGGATGGAGATCGAAGCGGCGAAATTTCCCTGGGGCGCCTCCGGGCGCGCGCTCACCTTCGACCGGCCCGACGGCCTGACCAAATTGGTGGTGGATACCGCGACGGAACGGGTCGTCGGAATCGGCATGGTGGGGCATGGAGCGGGCGAATTGATCGCCGAGGGCGTTCTGGCCATCGAGATGGGCGCGACGGTGCGCGATTTGGCTGAGACAGTCCATCCGCATCCCACCCTTTCCGAAACGATCATGGAAGCCGCCGAGGTTTTCTACGGCGTCTCCACTCACACGTTCGCTCCCAAGAAACACGAGGATTAACCAGATGAAGATTTGCCTTTTTGGCATCAGCGGAATTCCCCCGGGCAAGCACAACCTCAAGGACCCCCGCCTGGACCAGGCCGACAAACTGGTCGAGGCGCAACGCAAAACCTACGCGCAAGTCGATGTGGCCGACGAGAAGGAGATCGCCACCAGCGACTCCATCCTCACCAGCCGCGCCGCCCTGAGCGACCTGTTGATGAAGGACCTCGATTTCATCGAAACACGGCTTGGCCGAGAACCGGGCGCGGCTGAAAAAGCCGTCTTGCAAAAAATGGCCGAGGCGCTCGTGGGCGAGACGGCTGTGTCCGCGATGGGCTTGACGGCGGAGGAACTGGCCGCCATCTCCGCGCACAATTTTTACACCAGCCGTCCGGTGGTGGTGGCCGAGGAAGCGGAACTGGGCGCGACCGAGGCGCTGCTGGTGCGGGCCTTTGCGCAGGGCGGGGGTATCAGTTTTCTAACCGTCGGCGGGAAGGAGAATCGGGCCTGGCCCATTCGGGCGGGCGTGACCGCCTGGGAGGCGGCCGGGACGATTCACAGCGACATCCAGAAGGGCTTCATCCGCGCGGAGATCATCAGCTTTGAGGATTTGGTGGCGGCGGGGGGCGAAACCGAGGCCAAACGGGCCGGGAAAGTCCGCCTGGAACTCAAAACTTACGTGGTGCGGGACTACGACGTGGTGAATTTTCGGTTCAACAAATGAGGTTTCAGAAGTCAATGAACTTCCAATCCTGGAGGTCGTTGCCGAAGCGGACCAGGAAGCGGTTCTGACAGAAGTCCAGTTCGGCGGGAGCCTCCTCCCGGTGGAATTCCCAGAGAGACTTGCCCGTCAGCGGGTCGAGCCTGTAAATACGAAAATAAACCCGCCCTTCCCTGGTCCCCGCGTTGAGCGCTTCAGCCAGGCCGTTGACCAGGGCGACGCCCCCCTGTTGCACGCTGGCGGTGTAGAGGAATTTTCCCGAAAGGAAACATTCCTGGCCCATCTGCTGAGCCTGCCAAAGGATCTTGCCCGACTGGGGATCGACCTTGAGCAGGACGGGGGCCGCTTTCTCGAAGGTGATTTGTTCCGAGTATTGGATGTCCTCCGGCGCGGCGGTGGAGGAATCGACATAGAGCAACCCGTGGTCATCAAAGGAAACTTTGGTGATGCCGATGCTGGTGATGCGCCACCGCACGGCGCCGTCGGGCAGCGCGAATGAGGTCAGCACGCCTTCGTCGAAAAAATAAAGCGCGTTGCCGGCCTCCACGGCCGGGACGGAGCGGCGGTCCCAGTGAGCGGGCTGGAAACGGTCGTTGACGGCATAGGACAAGGTGGCGTTGAAAAGTTCCCTGTTCTGTTTGTCAAAGACGGACAGTCGCTTGCCGGCCACCAGGAGGTCCACCGTCTTGAGGGGAAAGAAAACCGGCACCCCGCTGACCCGGCCCGTCCACTCGGTCGGCTGGGCGCCCAGCCAGCGGCGGAGGCGGACTTCGTAAAGGCTTTCGTCGATGCCCTTGACGCCGCCGGTCTGGCTGCGCTTGATGTCATTGAAAACCTCTTCCTCAACGTCGGCGACGCTGGTGGAGGCGGTGGTGTTGCCGTTGAGTTGCGACGGCCCGCGCGGCTTGATGGCCTGCAACCAGACGACTTTTGGCTCGAGCAGCCGCACCCGCAATTCGACCAGGTTCTCGCCGGCGGAAAAGAACTCGCTGCTCATGGCGTCGAGCGGTTTGTTGAACTTCTGTTCCTCCAGCGCCTGCGACAGGAGCACACCGGCGGTGGGCTGGACATTGGGGGGCAATTCGTTGGGCATGGCGCGCTTTTCCGCGCGCGGCACCGTGATCTCCCGGGTCGAGGCTTCGCCCGTTGCAAGATCGATTTGCATGGCCAGCCGCGTGGTCTCGTCCGTGGAGGAAACGACCAGGATGCCGGCCGCCGCCGGGGTGAAACTTTGGAACTGGCCGGCCACCGGAATTGTTTTCAGGATCGCCCCGGACTGCGCCTGGAGCCGCACCACGCGCGTGCCAAGGCAAATCCACAGGCTGTCCTTGTCCTGGAAGACTTGCGGGGCCGGGCCTTCGGTCTCCGCGGAGGGTTTTTCGGAAAGGGCGGTGGACCACAAATCCCTCCCCGCCGCCAGATCGTGCGCGGTGGCGCGGTCAGGATTGACAAGAAGAATAGTGTGGGCGTCCAGGAAGGCCGTGCGCCATGAGGACGGCGCTCCGGGCACTTTGAGCGCAAAGTCCTGGCGCGGTTTAGATCCCACGAACGCAAGCCAGGCCCAGCCGCCCAGAAAAGCGGCCACCAGCAGCGCCGCGGCGCAGGTCAGCCAGACCACCAGGCGCCATTGGCGGCGTTCCTGCGCCAACTGTTGCATCGCGCGGCCGCGGGCCGGGGCCTGTGGAAAAGGAGGCGGCGCGGCAACCGGATCGACCGGGGCGGCAACATGGACGCGCAATTTGGGATTGGCGGTCCTTTCAGACGCCAGGGCTTCGGCGATCAATTGGTTGGCGGCCTCCGTGCCATCGGCCTGGCAAGTCGGGCAATTGACAGCGAAGGGCATCCGGCCTTCGAGCGGCTCGACTTCGAAGGAATACTTGGCGCCGCAGGCGCATTGTACCTTAATGTTCATTGTACCTGAAAGGGCAGGGAAAATGGCGAATTTTGTGAAAGGCTCGCCCTCATCCTAACCTTCTCCCCCAGGGAGAAGGAACAGCTATGGAAAGGTCTTGGCGGTTTGCGTAACCGTCCGGCAAGCACCGCTGCCGGTTTTCCAATTGGCGGCCGACGATTCTCCCTCTCCCGCGCCAGTGGGAGAGGGCCGGGGTGAGGGTGGCACGACAAGGATTGATTTGGCCAAAAACAGATTTGCGCCCTTCCGATATTGAGGCGGAATTCTTTCCTGGAAACGGCGTCGTCGGCTTCGCAGTAATTGGCTCCAACGCTTGTCCCAGATCGGACGATTTGCGAAATGATCGGATTTGTCACCGCGTTGGCGGGCAGCTTTCGCGCGAACGCAATAATCGCCTCGCCAAAACAAGCCGTCCGTTCTTCCAAGTCATACTTTGGCTTCGCCGGCGTTGCGGCGCCCGTTAGGATTTCGTCATTAGTCATTCTTTTGTCATTCGTGCTTAGGCATTAGTCATTTTCTCCCTATGGATTCAGAAGCGCCACAGGCTGGACAAACATGAGGTCGCGCGAGGCTTTGGGGGTGCAGGCGGAAATCTCGCCCCCGCGGGAGACCAGGTTCCCGCCCTCGGCATAATGATTGTTTGCCGGTTTTTTTCCGTCGGGGGAAAAAACCTGTTCGCCGCTCCGTTTGGGCGCGGTGTTCACCTGCCAGTCCGAGAGAAGAATATCCGCGGGACTGCCATCGGCTGCGCGGCCCATGTAATAGGCGTAACTAATCCTGCGATTGGCAAATCTCTCGCCTTCGGGCAACTCCGGGTCGTGGCTGCCGGGGCAGATGAACATCTCGGTCACTGTGGTGCTCTTGGGGATGAGCAAGCTCAGGGCGGCGGCGGAGTTGGGCGCGTCTTTGAGGAAGGGGAAGGCTCCGTTGTCAGAATGGTAAATGCTCAGGGCCAGATAAACTTTCTGAAGATTGGTCTGGCATCGGGCAAGGTCGCGGTGGCGGGCCGAGGAATTGAAGCGGCTGGTGCTCATGACGGTCAGGATCAGCAGCAGCGCCAGGACGACCAGCAATTCCACGAGCGAAAACCCCGTCGATGACGTTTTGGCCACCGTATGCACAGGAACAAGGCGGCGTCACTGGGGCGCCACGCTGACTTTGCCTTGCGCCGCGTCATAGACCAGTTTCATGCCGGCGGGCGGGTCTGGAATGTAGGGAAGATATTTTTTCGTCACCAACTCGTTGAGGTCGTTCGGGTAGCGGCCTTCCTGCACGTTGAAGAGGTTGAGATTCTCGTTCAACGAAGTGACATCTATGGTCTTGATCGCCTTTTCCTGGCCTTTTAGCAAGGTGCCCATGTAGCCGTTGGCGGCTGTCGGAGGGGAGGAGGGAGCCGCAAGGGGTGGCGATTTCTTTTCCTTGCCGCAGCCGCAAAGGATCAGGGCGGCGGCAACCACAACCATCGCTTGGCAAATCTTCATGCCCCAAGGGTAAGCGTCTGCGCGGCAGAAATCAATCCGGGGATTTTTTTTCTTGCTGAATATGGAGGGCTGGGCATCGTCCGATGCTTATGCAAAAGACTAGACTTATAGACAGGTTGGCGGGCCGGAGGCGGTTTGGGTTCGCGCTGGCGGCGGGATTGGTGTTTCTGACGGCCGCAGCCAGCCGCGTTCAGGCAGGAAACATTTACGTGCCCAATTACTCCTTTGCCTTGCCGGATATTGGGACCAACTCCCCCTATGCCGCTGCGGTCCTGCAATCCTGGCAACAAACCTCCCAACCGGGCTGGTATAGTCCAGCGGATTTCGATGGCGCGCCGTGGTCGGATTTGGCAGGCACGTTTTACAACGCTCCCGATTTCACCAACAGTACGGAAACCAACACCTCCTATATCGGAAATTGCGTTGGCGACCAGGCGGCGTACCTTCAGGTCGTTCCCCAGGTCGGGATTCTCCAGGTCTTGAGCGCCACTTTTAACGTCGGCAAAACCTACGCGCTGACCGTCGGCCTGATTGGCGGCGGCGGCGGCATGGTGGAAGGTTCCACCTTCCAACTCAGTCTCTACTACCTCGACGCCTCCAGCAACATGGTGACCGTCGCGGCAAGCACGGTGACCAACACGACGGCCATTTTCCCCGCCGACACGAACTTCGTGGATTTTCAGGTGGAAGTTCCCGGCGTCAGAGCCACCGATCCCTGGGCTGGACAGAACATCGGCATCCTACTGCTGGCGACCCCCGATTTCTACGACCCCCCTCAGTGGGGCGGGTATTGGGATGTGGGCAACGTGCGCTTGATCGAAACGACCGCCCTGAACCTGGTCAACCCGGCCATGACGAATGGCCAATTGCAATTCACCGTGCAAAGCGAGCCGGGCGTCGTCTTCCAGATTCTGGCGACGACCAATCTCAGTCTGCCGGCGACCAACTGGACCAGCCTGGGCACGCTTACCAACCTCACGGGGAGCCTGTCCATTGTGGATCAAACCGCGGCGGGCTTGGGACAGCGCTTTTACACCGCGCGCCAGGCGCCGTAGAACGCCGGGGCGCGGGAGTTGAGGTGGGAAGCGCATTTGTATCGGCGGGGCGAGAGGCGTTGACAGGGTGAGGAAATGATGTAGGATTCATCCATGAAAACCGACACGTACCCATTGGCCGTGCCGCCCGATTTGCTTGGAGAAGTGCGGCGGGCGTCCGAGGATTTGGGTTTGTCCATGGCGGACATCATGCGGCAGAGCATGAAACTGGGGTTGCCAAAACTGCGCGACCAGTTGTCCCCCGATCCGCTAAAGAACATCAAACCGTTATCCAGAGCGGAATCCCGCCGCTGTTACCAGCAGCCGAACCGCGAATTTGATGCCTTGGAACATCACCTCGCAGGATTGCCCTCCCCGCCGCCGGAAACGGAATGAAAGCCTGGGACATTTTCAGTTGGCAGGCTCCGGGCTGGCCGGAGCCCCATCCGGCGGTCATTGTGTCACATTCTGACCGGGTGGCGAACAAACCAGAGGTGACGGTGATAATATGCGCCTCTCGGAGGGCCACCCGGCAACCGGAACCCAACGAAGTGATTCTCGACGCGAACGACGGCCTTGCTTGGCCGACGCTGTGCAAATGCGACCTGCTCTACACAATCCAAAAAGCGAATCTGGTGAATCGGCGCGGGGCCGTCAGCGCCGAGCGCAGGAGGCAGATCATCGCGACGATCAATCGGGTCAATGGTTGGATTTGACGCCGCCCAGAATCAGGAAAGTCAACCCTTGTAAAATAGGGCCACACACCCATGTCGTGACGGACGGGCTTTTGTCCTGTCCAATGGGATGTGGACATGAATATGGTCAACGACAGGCGGCTGGGGCGCCCCCCGGCAGTGAGAGCATTCACGCTGGTCGAACTGCTGGTGGTCGTTGCCATTATCGGAATCCTGGCGGCGCTGCTCCTGACGGCTCTGTCGCAAGCCAAGGCTCAATCTCAAAGCACCGCATGCAAGAACCATCTCCGGCAAATGGGGCTGGCCTTGACGATGTATGCCTCAGAAGCGCGCCACTATCCATCGCTCATGGAGCGGTCACAAAACGTTCCCGTCACCGCTGAAAACTGGACATGGGCCGACGCAATCTATCCATATTACGGTCTCCGCTGGACGAACCAGTCCTGGCATTGCCCGCGCTACATCGCACAGGGCGGGATTATCATCCCCAAACTCCCGATGCTGAGTGTATTTACCAGTTATTCCTACAACTACCGCGGCATTGCTGGCGAGGGCCAGGGCGCCACCAACCGCTTGCCTGGAACTCTCGGATTAGGCGCCATCCCGGTGAACGCCGCACCGGAATCCGGAGTGCTGGCGCCGTCCGAAATGTACGCCGTCGCGGATTCGCGGTGGTGTTACTACCACCACTATGTCGAGAGCGGCCTGATGGGAACATGGGACATGTCACCTTGGAAATATGAGTATCATCTGGACAACGGAACCCGCACGGTTATCCATACCGAAACGGCTCCGCCGCACGGGCAAGGGTATAACATGCTCTTCTGCGACGGGCACCTGGCCTTCGTGAAGCGGAGCGACTATTTGTATCCGCCGCGCATCGCGCGCCACTGGAACCGCGACAACCAACCGCATCCGGAGGCTTGGTCTCCCACCATCTACTGGATGGTACAGCAATAGCGCCAGGCTCCTGGTTCCTGTCGCCTGCGGGCTGGCAGCCATTTTGAGCCGGGGGGGCATTGCGGCGTCGGGATTCTCGATTTGAGCGAGGATAAACTTGGGCGGAAATTGTAATCGCCATCAGTTGCTGTTTCCTGTCAGGCTTGGTTCAAAGGCGGCCCCGCCTGGTTGGCGAGGCTTTCCTGGAGCGCAATTAAACAAGAACATTATATGGACACGCCGCCGCTGAACGAAACTGTGCCGCCATCACCTTCCCCAAAAGGGAATGACAAACTCTGGGCGGTTTTGAGCCACCTCTCGTTTTTTCTTGGCGTGCCTTTCATCCTGCCGTTGGTCGTGTATCTTGTCATGAGGAAGGAGTCGGAATATATCGCGGAGAATGCCAGGGAGGCGCTCAATTTTCACATTTCCGTGCTGATTTATGGCGTTTGCTGCATTCCGCTTGTGTTGATCATAATCGGAGTTCCTTTGTTGATCCTCATTGGGGTATCGTCCTTGATATTGGCCGTGGTGGCGGCGGTGGAGGCGTCCGATGGCTTATGCTACCGCTATCCGCTGACTTTGCGGTTGGTTTGAGGGATTTGTCGGCCAACTAATCGCCTTGACAACCGGGCGGGAAGGCGGAAGAATCCGGGGCGCATGACGTTTCTGCCAGTTGTAGAGCGGGAATTGCGGGTGGCGGCGCGGCGGCGCGGAACGTATCGCAGCCGGTTTGCCGCGGCTGTGATCGCGGCGGTGATCGCGGCGTGGGTTTTGTTGAGCGCGGGCGATAACAAGGAGAAGGGGGCGGAGATGCTGGGGTGGCTGTCGGCGCTGCTCTTTTTATACACCGGAATTGTGGGCGTGCAGGCCACCAGCGATTGTCTGAGCGAAGAGAAGCGGGAAGGGACGCTGGGACTGCTGTTTTTGACGGATTTGAAGGGGTACGACGTGGTGATCGGCAAACTGGCCGCGACCTCGGTGAACGTGTTTTACGGGTTGCTGGCGGTGGCGCCGGTGCTGGCAATTCCCCTGCTGCTGGGCGGCGTCACGCCGGCCGAAGTAACGCGCGTGGTTTTGGTGTCGGTCAATCTTTTGTTGTTTTTCCTCGGACTGGGGATGGCGGCGTCGGCGTTCTGCCGGCAGGACCACTGGGCGATGGCGTTGTCAATTGTAGTGGCGGCGGCGCTGCTGGCGGCGTGGCCGCTGGCGACGCAGATGCGGAGGGTCCCGATTGCTGATCCGCGCGCGGCCCTCCTTTCCAGCCCGGCCTACGGCTGCTTCCTGGCCTTCGACACCTCCGGGAACAGGAGACTGCAAACGGATTTTTGGATAAACGCCGCGGTCACGCAATTGTATTTCTGGAGCTTTCTCGCGCTGGCCTGCTGGCGGACGCCCCGTTCCTGGCAGGATGCGGCGGCGGGGAAAGCGGGCGGGCCGATCTGGGGGTGGATGCGAGGAGGGCTGGCGGTAAGTGCGCGGACGCGGGAGCGGTTGCTGGCGGTGGAACCGTTTCTGTGGCGGGCCTCGCGGTCCAGGATGTCACGGGTCTGGGTATGGCTGCCGGTGGTGGCTGGGGGGCTGTTTTGGTTTTGGATGGGGCGATTAGTTGAGAATAACCTCGAGGATTGGGTCGCGTGGGACCTGCTGTGTCTGGTCGGGACGGCGGCAATTCTGAAATGCTGGCTGGCTGTCGCGGCCAGCCGCACACTTTCGGATGACCGGCGCACGGGCGCGCTGGAGCTGCTGTTAAGCACGCCGCTGGCGGAGAAACGGATTGTGCGCGGGCAACTTCTGGCCTTGTGGCGCCAGTTTGCAGCGCCCGTGGGGGCGCTCTTGCTGGCCAACCTTGTCTCGGTGATCGCTGTCTTGCGAAAAATCACGGGCGAAGATCGAGATGCGTTGACCTGGGTGCATTTGTTTGGGGGCGTGTTTCTCGTACTGGACATGCTGGCGTTGAGTTGGGTGGGGATGTGGCTGGGTTTGATCAGCCGCAAAGCGAATCGCGCCGCCATGTTCGCCATTCTGCGGATTTTGGCGCTGCCGTGGGTGGTGTTTATCGCCTGCCTGTCCCTCAATGTCATGTCTGCGACAGGCGGAAGCGCTGATTGGCGCGGCTGGCTAATCTTTGCGAGTGCGCTGTCGCTGGGTTTCGACCTGTTTTTTGCGGTGAGAGCCTGGATGAAACTGTCGAGGCAATTCAGGACTGTCGTGGCCGAGGAGCCCGCGCGCCGCCGCAGCCGGAAGACGCCCTCCTCCGTACCGCAACCGGCCGAGGCGCAATGACTTTCCTGCCCATAGTCCAACGGGAATTGCGCGTGGCGGCCCGCCGCAAGGGAACGTTTGTCATCCGCGCCGCGGTCGCTTTTCTGGGCATTGTAATGGGAGGGTGTCTTCTGGCGGCGTGCGAGTTTGGCGGTTTGCCGGCTCAAAGGGCGGGCGCGGAGATTTTTGGGACGCTGTCCTGGTACACCTGGATGCTGTCACTGCTGGCCGGGGTTTTTTTGGCGTCGGATTGCCTGAGCGAGGAGCGGCGGGAAGGAACGCTTGGATTGTTATTTTTGACTGATTTGAAAGGGTACGACGTTGTCCTGGGCAAGGTCGCGGGGGTGGCGATCAACGCATTCTATGGGTTGCTGGCGGTGCTGCCGGTGTTGAGCCTGTGCATGCTGACAGGCGGGGTGTCGTGGGCGGAGTTCTGGCGGACGTGCCTGGCGCTGGTCAACACGCTGTTTTTCGCAGTGGCGGGGGCGATATGGATGTCGGCCAACTGCCGGTCGGGCTATCGAGCGGTGACGGGATCGATTGCGCTGCTGGTGGCGTTTCTGGCGCTGACCAGCATTGCGGCGGCGCTGGCCACGGTGGCGAGCCGATTTGGGACGGCGCTTTTCTACGCGGGAGCGACCAGCCCGATGGAGGCGTTCAGGGTGGCTGCGGCGGCGGACTACGCGCATCAAGTGGCGGCGTATTGGATTTCGCTCGGGATGTCGCATCTGGCAGGCTGGGTTTTTCTGGGATTGGCGAGTTGGCGGCTGAAGCACTTCGCCGAATCGGCGCAAAGCAGCGGCGTGTGGCAGCGAGCGCTTACGCGGAACATCCTCACGGGAGGAGCAAAGAGGCGGACTGAGTTGTTGGACATCAACCCCGTGCTTTGGTTGCTGGACGATTTCCGGCGGCTACGCTGGGTGGTCTGGGCGCTGGCCCTGGCTGGGGCCGGCGCGCTTATCTTCATTAGTGTCAAATGGCCAACGGAGGCTGTGGTTTCGCGCGTTTTCATGGCCTGGCCGTTTTACTTTCTGCTCAAACTCTTTTTCGGAGTGCAGGCCTGTCGTTTTTTCAGCGAGGCGCGCCGCACCGGAGCGTTGGAACTGCTCTGCTGCACCCCGCTGACCATTCAGGCCATGATTCGGGGCCAATGGCAGGCATTGAGACGGATTTTTCTGTGGCCGGTCGTTGTCCTCGTCGCGGTGCAATTCGTCTGTATGCTCCCGACGGTATTTCCTGATGCCTCCGCGAGAATCAGTTTGGTCGGCAGAGGCCGTGTTTGGTCTTTTAACTTTCTGGATTCGATACAGATGTTCGATGCGATCGTGGACTTTTTCGCGCTGGGCTGGTTCGGGATGTGGAGCGCGCTTTCATTCAAGAAGCCGGGCACAGCGACGGGCCTGACGCTGCTTTGGGTGCTGATTCTCCCGGCGATCCTGTATTGCATTCCCTCGCTGGTGACTAACACGGTGCTCATCATCGTGGGCTACTCGAAACTCCAGCAGTACACACGGCGCGGGCGGCCGGACTGGAAAGGGGCGAGTTTTCCGGCGTGACACCGGCGGCTCATCGTGTAATTTGGCGGCATTGTGACGACTGCGGATGCCGTTGAGATATTGGAAAAGGTTCGTGCCGGAAAGATCGAGGTGACGGATGCGCTGGCCGCATTCCAGGCGCCGCCGGTTTCGGACCTTGGATTTGCACAGGTGGACGCGCATCGCGCGTTGCGCAAGGGTTTTCCCGAGGTCATTTATGGCGGGGGCAAAACGGCCGCGCAGGTGGTCGGCATCGCGGGGAAAATCGCCGAGCGCGAGGGTTGTCTGCTCATTACCCGGCTGAACGTGGAACAGGTCCGCGCTATCAAGAAGAAGTTCAAGAAGGCGCGTTACCACGAGGCCGCCCGCTGCGTCACGCTGGAAATCAAGCCGCTGCCCAAACGGCCCGGCGCCATCGCGGTGGTGTGCGCGGGCACGAGCGATTTGCCGGTGGCCGAAGAGGCGGCCGTCACGGCGGACATCATGGGCAATCACGTCGAGCGGATCTATGACGCGGGAGTGGCGGGTCTGCATCGACTGCTGAACAAACTGGATTTGATTCGGCGCGCCCATGTGGTCATTGCGGTCGCCGGGATGGAAGGGGCGTTGCCCAGCGTGCTGGCCGGGCTGGTGAGCCGTCCGATCATCGCTGTTCCGACCAGCGTCGGCTACGGTGCGAATTTCGCGGGGTTGACGCCGCTGTTGAGCATGCTCAACAGTTGCAGCAGCGGGGTGACGGTGGTGAATATCGACAACGGGTTTGGCGCCGGTTACGCCGCCAGCCAAATCAACGCCCTCAGCGCCGGCGAACCGTAGCCCTCTTTCCAGATGAAAACGATCTATCTCGACATTTTCAGCGGCATCAGCGGCGATATGTTTTTGGGCGCGATGATTGATCTTGGGGTGGGCCTCGAGCCGCTCAAAGCGGAATTGCGGAAGCTTTCCTTGCAGGGCTACCACCTGCACACCACGCGCGTCAAACGCCAGGAAATTGACGCGGTGAAGCTGGATGTTCACTTGGGGGGCGAACACGGGCATGAACATGAGCATGGGCACGAGCACACTCACGAGAATGGGCACGAACACAGCCATGAGCATGAACACGGCCACGAACATGGCCGGACCTATGCGGAAATCGCGCGGCTGATCGCCCAGAGCGGCCTTTCGGAATGGGTCAAGACCAAGGCGACCGCCGTGTTCCATCGGCTGGCGGTGGCGGAGGGCAAGGTTCACGGTCTGCCTCCCGCGGAAGTGCATTTCCACGAAGTGGGCGCGGTGGATTCGATTGTGGATATTGTGGGCGCGTGCGCGGCGCTGGAATTTCTCGGCAAACCGCGCATCCTGGCCGGCGCGGTGGTCGAGGGGACGGGGTGGATCGACTGCGCCCACGGTCGCTTTCCAATCCCGGCGCCCGCGACGCTGGAGGTGCTGGCGGCGCGAGGCGTGCCGATTTCCCAGTGCGACGAGCCGAACGAAATGATCACGCCGACCGGCGCCGCGTTGCTGGCGGAACTGGTCGAATCCTTCGGGCCGATGGAGGGGTTGGTCCCGGAGCGCGTCGGAATCGGAGCTGGGGGAAGGGTGAGCCGCACGCGCCCGAATGTCTTGCGCGCCGTATTGGGAGAAACATCCGCGGTGGGAGGGGCATCAGCGTCCCCCGCACACGATTGGGAAATCGACACCGTCGCGGTCCTGGAAACCAATTTGGACGACGTCAGCGCCGAGATTTTGGGAGATTTCGCGGAGAAGGCGATGGCAGCCGGGGCGCTGGACGTCTCTTGCACGGCGGCGCAAATGAAGAAGGGCCGTCCTGGCGTGCGGCTCAGCGTGCTGTGCGGGGCGGCGGAGGCGGACCGGTTCAGCGAGATGATCTTGCGCCAGACCAGCGCGTTTGGCGTGCGGCGCTGGCTGACGGAGCGGCGCAAGCTCCGGCGCGAGTTCCAATCGGTGAGCACCCCTTTCGGGGATGTCACGCTCAAGATAGGGCGGCTGGACGGCACGATTGTGCAAACGGCGCCGGAATTCGAGTCGTGCAGGAAGCTGGCAGAGAAGGGAAACGTGCCGTTGAAAGCGGTCTATGAAGCGGCGCTGGCGGCGGCGCTGACGCCCAGATGAATCCGCCTGAACTTCAGCCGGCGTCCAGCCTGGCGGTGGTCATTCCCGTTTTCAACGAGGCGGCCACCATCGGCAACGTCGTCAAAGCCGTTGCCGCCCAAAACCTGGTGCGGGAGATCATCATAGTCGATGACGCCTCCAACGACGGAACGTGGGAGGCGCTGCAGGGATTGGCGGCCGCGGAACCGCGCGCGCGGCTTTTCCGCCACGCGGTCAACCGGGGAAAGGGGGCGGCGCTGCGGACCGGGTTTGCGCAAGTCACCGCCCCGCTGGTGATCGTGCAGGACGCGGACCTGGAGTACGACCCGTCTGAATACGCGCTCGTGTGCAATCCGATCCTGACGGGAAAGGCCGACGTGGTCTTTGGCTCGCGCTTTTTGGGAGCGGGTGCGCACCGCGTGTTATACTACTGGCATTCGGTCGGCAACCGTGCTCTGACCCTGTTGTCCAACATGGCTACGGACCTCAACCTCTCGGACATGGAAGTGGGCTACAAGGTGTTCCGCCGGGAGGTGATCAAAAAGATTGTCATCGAGGAGGACCGTTTTGGATTTGAGCCGGAGATCGTGGCCAAAGTGAGCCGGATGAACCTGCGCATTTACGAGGTGCCCATCTCCTACTATGGCCGCACCTACGCCGAGGGGAAAAAGATCGGCTGGCGCGACGGTTTCAGCGCCTTCCGCTGTATCATAAAGTATAATCTTTTGCGGAGATGACCCTGGCCAATTTGCCAGCGCGCTTTGGCTTGAATTGTGGAAGGTTCGGCCCGATGTTGTGGGCATGGACTTTGTCACTGTCTATCGGGCGTTCAGTCCCGGCGACGCCGAACTGGTGCGCTCCCGCCTTGAAGCCAACGATTTCCTGGTCTTCATGAAAAATGAAAACGCCGCCATGAGCATCGACGGCTACTCGATGGCCGTTGGCGGCATCCAGGTGCAGGTTCCCGAAGACCAGGCCGAAAGCGCGCGCGCCTTGATCGAATCCGGCGGCTCGTCGTTCGCGTGAAACCGTCCCGCCTCCTGCGACGGCTCCAGGAACGCCTCCCCGCCGGCCAACTCGAACTCGAACCGGCGGTGCTACGCCAGTACGCCGGTGACAAATGGTTCGCAACGCATCTGCCCGACGCCGTCGCGCTGCCGCGCCGGACCCGGGAAGTCCAGGAGATACTCCGCTTTGCCTCCGCCCATCGCATTCCGGTGACGGCGCGTGGCGCCGGTTACGGCTACGTGGGCGGCTGCGTGCCGCAACGAGGCGGCATCGTGCTCTCGCTGGAGCGGATGAATCGAATCAAGGAAATTGACGCGGGTGATTTCGTGGCGGTCGCCGAAGCGGGGGTCATTCTCCAGCGGCTGCAAGAGGCTGTGGAACGGAAAGGGTTGTATTATCCGCCGGACCCGGCCAGCCGGGCCGATTGCAGCGTGGGCGGCACGGTGGCAACCAACGCGGGCGGGCCGCGGTGCCTCAAATACGGCGTGACGCGCGATTACATCCTGGGCCTGCGCGTCGTGCTGGCGGACGGCCAGGAGGTGGCGCTGGGCGGGCGCACGCACAAGAACAAGTCAGGGTTCGACTTGACACGTTTGATGACAGGCTCGGAGGGCCTGCTCGGAGTGGTGACAGAGGTGACCGTCAAACTCATTCCGCTGCCGCCCTTCCGGGCGTTGCTGGTGGCGGGATTCGATTCCATGAAGGCCGCGGCACAGGCCATCCGCGCGATTTTTCAGCGCGGCTTCCTTCCCAGCGCGCTGGAGGTGGCCGACGAGTTCACTTTGGACGCCGCCCGGCGCCGGACGGGCAGCGGCCGGTTGCACGGCGCGCGGGCGCTGATCATGGTGGAACTGGACGGACAGGAGGGATCGGTGCGGATGGAGGCGCGCAGCCTTGAGAAACTGCTCCGGGAACACGCGCCGGGCTTTGTCGAGCGGGCCTTCGGACGGGAGCGGTGCGAAAAACTGTGGGAATTGCGGCGCGAATTCTCCTACGGGTTGCGCGACACCGGATTGGTCAAGTTGAACCAGGACATCGTCGTCCCGCGGAGCCGGCTGGAGGACCTCTTTGCCTTTACGGCGCGGCTGCAAAAGAAGTATGGCCTGCCGGTGGCGTGTTTCGGCCACGCCGGCGACGGCAACATCCATGTCAACATTATGTACGACAACAATTGGCCGCGGGTGAAGGCGGACACGCGGCGCGCGCTGGACGAATTATTCCGGCAGGTGCTGGCGTGGAAGGGAGTGATAACGGGAGAGCATGGCATCGGGCTGGCCAAAAAGCGCTGGTGGCGCCTGGCCGCCCCGCCGGCCTTGCGGGCCTTGCACCGGCGGATAAAGAAAAGCCTGGACCCAAATGGGATTTTGAATCCAGGCAAGTTCGTTTGAGAGTAAAACACCACCCCGGCCGGCTGCCGCGGCCTCTACAACGCAGATCAAAAAAAAGCGCCGGCCTATTGGCGGTAACCCCCGCCGCCACCGCCGCGCCGCTCTCCACCGCCGCCGCCGCCACCACCACGATAGCCCCCGCCACCACCGCCACCGCCGGGGCGCTCTTCCCGGGGGCGAGCTTCGTTGACAGTGAGCGGGCGGCCCTGGAAGTCCTTTGAATGAAACATCTGAATGGCCTTTTCCGCGTCCTCCTTCGAGCCCATCTCGACGAAGGCGAAGCCGCGTGAACGCCCTGTCATGCGGTCTTGCATAATGTTGACAGACACCACCACGCCCGCTTGCGCGAAATGATCCTGCAAGTCATTTTCCGTCGCGGTGAATGTGAGGTTACCGACGAATAATTTTGCTGACATATTTCTTTACAGTTTACCCATATTTGTCGAACGGCTGCCGTTTAGGGCCTTGCCAAAACCGAACATTCCGCTTTGGGATTAAGCTGAACAGGGGCGAGTGTAATGGAATACCTGCGGGGAAGCAATTGAAAAATGCGCAAAAATTGCGCAGTTACATTACGCCGCCTCTGGACCTAATAAAACAACGAATTCGCCCTTTATGGCCCGCTCACGCAACTCCCCCAGCAGTTGCGCGGGAAGCCCCGCCCGGATTTCCTCGAATTTCTTCGTTAATTCGCGCGCAAGCACCGTCCGCCGCGCAGGATACAACTCAGCCAGCTCCTCCAAGAGCCTGATAATCCGATAGGGTGACTCGTAGAAAACCAGCGTCCCAGGTACCATCCGCAACCCCTCCAATTGCCGCCGGCGCTGTCCGCTTTTATGTGACAAAAACCCAACGAAATGAAACTCATCGGTGGGCAATCCGCTGGCGGTCAGGGCCGCCACGAGGGCGCATGGCCCCGGCACGGCTTCCACCCGCAAGCCGGCCGCCAGCGCCGCCGCCGCCACCCGCGCCCCCGGATCGCTGATCCCCGGAGTGCCCGCGTCCGTCACCAGCGCCACCTTCTCCCCGCGGCGCAACCGCTCCAGAATCTCCTCACTGCGGCGGGCTTCATTGAATTGAAAGTAGCTCAGAAGCGGCTTGGAGATGCCGAAATGCTCAAGCAACCTCCCGGAATGGCGCGTGTCTTCCGCCGCCACCACGTCGCACTCCTTGAGCACGCGCAAGGCCCGCAAGGTAATATCCTCCAGGTTCCCAATAGGCGTGGCCACCAGGTAAAGCGTCCCGGCCCTCAACGGCGGCAATGGCGTCTGGTTTGTGTCCATCATCCCCGCCAGCCTTGCGCAACGGCCCGCAAAATTCAAGCGGCGCTTGATTGGCTCGACAGCCCCGGTTTTTCCTGAAAAAATCCCCCCATGAAACAATCTGTCGTTGTGCTTGATTTGGAGGGCGTCCTGGTCCCCGAAATTTGGATCGCGGTGGCCGAGAAAACCAAAATCCCCGAACTGCGCCGCACCACCCGCGACGAACCCGATTACGACAAACTCATGCGCGGCCGCGTCAAAATACTCGACCAGCATGGATTGAAGCTGGCCGCCATTCAGGAAGTCATCGGCGACTTGCGCCCGCTGCCCGGCGCGCTGGATTTCCTGCGCCAATTGCGCTCGCTCACCCAGGTGATCATCCTGTCCGACACGTTCGAGGAATTCGCCAAGCCGGTCATGCGGCAACTGGAATGGCCCACCATCTTCTGTAATCGTCTCCTGATCGAACAGGGCCGCGTTGCCGGCTACAAGTTGCGCCAGGATCAGCCCAAACGCGGCGCCGTCGCAGCCCTCAGAAGCATGAATTACTTCGTCATCGCCGCCGGCGATTCCTTCAACGACACGGCGATGCTGGCGGAGGCGCACGTCGGTTTTCTATTTCATGCGCCCGAACCGATCAAAAGGCAATTCCCCCAGTTTGCGGCTTTCGAGGAATACGGCGATTTGATGGGGGCGATGAAGAGAGTCATGGACTAATCTTCCTGCTTCATGTCCCGGGCGATCAGGTCATGGACCGCCTGGCGCACTTCCTTGCCTTCGTAGAGCATGGCATGGACCTCGTCGATGATCGGAGTGCCCACTCCAAGCTTCCGGGCCAACTGATAGGCGGCGCGCGCCGTCGGGCAGCCTTCGGCCACCGAACGCGTGCTTGCCAGGATCGAAGCGACCTTCTCGCCCCGGCCGACGCGCTCGCCAAAGGCACGATTGCGGCTAAGGCGCGAGTAACACGTCACCACCAGATCGCCCAGTCCGCTCAAGCCGGAGAAGGTCTCCGCGTTGGCGCCGCAGGCCACCCCCAGGCGCCGCATCTCGACGAGGCCCCGCGTAATCAAGCCCGCCTTGGCATTGTCGCCAAACCCCAGTCCGTCCCCCACGCCGGCAGCCAGAGCCACCACATTTTTGACAGCGCCGCCCAATTCGACGCCCAGGACATCCTGGCTGCTATAAACGCGAAAGGACGGCCGATGAAAGAGAGCCTGCACCTGACGCGCGATTTCCGGGTCCCGGTGCGCCGCGACCACCGCCGCCGGGGTATCCCGCGCCACCTCCATCGCCAGGCTCGGGCCGGACAGCACCGCCACCGTCGCCTTGGGCATCGTCTGCGCCAGGATGCCCGACATGGTCAGGCCGCTCTCGTATTCAATTCCCTTGGTCACACTGACGGCCACGCCCTGGAACGAGGAAATACGGCGGGTAACCCCGCGGAAAAATCCCGACGGCACCGCAATGACCGCCCAGGCCGACCCCTCCACCGCCTGCTCCAAGACAGGCTCGACGCGGAGATCCCGCGAGACAGCCACGCCCGGCAGAAACAGTTCATTGCGTCCGGTTTCCTTTATTTGCTCCAGGAGCGCGGGTTCATGCGCCCAAAGCGTGACGGCATGGCCGTTCTGGCACAGCAAATTGGCCAGCGCCGTGCCCCAGGCCCCCGCACCGATAACGGTTACTTTCATGTCTTGTTCTTAATGAATCGATTCTCCGTCCCATTGAAGAGACGGCGCACGTTTGCCTTGTGCTTATAGATGGCCAGCAGGCTCAACGCCGTCATCACCGCCGTCATCGTCAGGCTGCCATTCCAAAACCAGACTGCGAACGGCAGAACCAACGCGGCCGCAAGCGACGCCAGCGAAACATACCGGCTCACCGCAAAAACCACTCCCCAAAGCGCCAGCGCGGTCAGACAGGCCGCTGGCGCCCAGGCCAGAACCACCCCGCCGGTGGTCGCGATGCCTTTGCCGCCCTTGAACCCCAGCCAGCAATTGTAATTATGCCCCAGTATCGACGCCACGCCGGCGACCAGCGCAAGCGCCTCCCGCGACGGGCCGTGTGGGGCGGAAAAAAGCCCAAGCGCCACCACCGGCGCCCAGCGCGCCGCCGCGAACCCCTTGAACGCATCGACCGTCAGCACCGCGATTCCCGCCCCGGCCCCCAGCACCCGGAACACGTTGGTCGCGCCGATGTTCCGGCTGCCCTGCTCGCGCACGTCGATGCCTCGCGCCTTCCCCGCCAGAAAGCCGGCGGGCGTCGATCCCGCCAGATAGGAGACGATCACCACAAAAATATAAATGCCGCATTCCACGTTGTTTTCAGTCCTTTTCCGTCTCCGTCAGGTTGGAGAATGCGCGGGCAGTTTAAAAGCGGAAATGACAAGAACTTTTTTGCCCGCAGACCACGCAGAAGATCGAAAAACAACGCAAACGGGAAAGGCGCGGCGAAGAAAATCTCCTTTCCCGTGGCCGTCTCACAAACTGCATTAATGGGATTGTGCCGGGGAATGACCAAGCGCGTCTTGCCGTTGGTCATGATAACAGGTCCGCTCTGGCGCCCGACGCGAAAACCGAGCTTTTCAAAAACGCGTATTGCGTCCTGTTGGCGGATTCCCGGAATCTTGGGCACAACGCGTCAGACCGTGACGAGTTCCGAGGCGACTTCTTCATGTTCTTGCGCGGCCTCGCGCCGGATGTCTTCTTCCGCGACCTCCAGCCACAGTTGAATGGCCTCCCGGATGTTGCTCAAGGCTTCTTCACGGGTCTTGCCTTGGCTCCAGCAGCCGGGCAGGGCGGGGCAGCCGATGGCAAAGCCTTCATCCGATGACAATACCAATGGGTGACCCCGTTCCCATGGTTCCGGCTGGACTCTTTACCACGGATTTCACGGATGGACACGGATGGGAAAGCAGATCTTTCTTTATCCGTGTTATCCGTGAAATCCGCGGTTAAACGTTTTCCTCTGCGCCTCCTTCAAAACCCCTTTGGCTGCGGCTGGCCGCGCCGGGTCTTTCGCGCTTTTTCGCGGCTATTCCTCTGGCCTCGCAGCAGCCTATGCAACGGACTTGGCAGCAAAATCATACGGAAGTTGTTTTCACGACAGGCCCGCCTCTTGTGTATCTATTCCAAACATATCTCAAAGCCGCGACCAAAAAGGTTTGAACAGAAGGAAACGAAGGCAACGAAGATGGAAAGCCGCTCTGGAAAATCTTGTCGGAAATGCGCTATTCTTTCTTCGTGATCTTCGTTTCCTTTTGTAGAAAATCCCAACGGTCCACCCAGCGAATATGCGTCAAACTGTAAAAGTGCAAATATCAAGGACTGCCACTTGCCCAGCCCGAAACCCGCGTCAACCGAAATGTTAAATGTGGATTCTGCTGAAAAACCTCAAATGCTCAAAAAGCAACAGTTGAAAACACCACCCAATCAGTCCAGTCACTCCAAAAAGATCGCGCACAATCGATCCTGGAGAGTTCTCTACTTGACTGCATTTCACGGATTTTTAGTGATTTTTCAAAACATGGGGTTTTTTCAGCAGAATCAACATTTAACATTTCGCCTGACGCCGGTTGCGGGCTGGCTCGCGGGCATCGTCACGGTCTATTACGTTTTGACGCTCATTTTCTGGGTGGATTTATTTATGATCAGTTTCTGAACATGCCTGGCTCGGCAGAAGCCTCGCCCTGCCGAGGCGTTTGAGGCTCCCGGCAAGCCATTTGCCTGGCATCGCTCAGAAAACGAGATGCACCCTTCGCAATTAGGTGTGAGACAGAATTCTTCGGGGACCGCCCTCATCCTAACCTTCTCCCCCAGGGAGAAGGAACAGCAGGCGCACGGCTCTGGTTTTGCGAATGAGCATCCGGCAAATCCAGTCGCGTGCTTTTGCGGTGCTACGGCGGATGATTCTCCCTCTCCTGGAGGAGAGGGCCGGGGTGAGGTCGAGCCCCAAAGAATTTTGTCTCACACCCTTCGCAATTTTGGGGTGAAGAATTTGCTTTCCTATTTCGAGAGCATTTGCAATTGTCTCGGTGTCCGTGCAAATGAAAATGCTGTTCGATAGGAGCGTATGAAGTTCCAAGGACTTTTGGTGGCGCTGATCACCCTGCTGGGCTGCGGAGCCTGTTCCGGCAAGGATACGTGCTTCGATTGTCACCTTGTCATGGAAGGGATGAGCAAGGTGTTCACCAACGACATCCATTTCAGCAAGCAGATCAGTTGCGCCACCTGCCATGGCGGCGACGCGAGCGAAACCAACATGAACATCGCGATGAACGCCAGCCGCGGGTTCAAGGTGCGGGTCACGCGCCAGGGCGTTCCCGAATTCTGCGCGCGCTGCCACGCCAACAGCAGTTTCATGAGCCAGTACGACGCGCAACTGCCCGTGGACCAGTTTGCCAAATACACCAATGGCGTTCACGGCAAGCTGCTGGCAGCCGGCCGCAGGAAGGCGGCCGAGTGTGTGGATTGCCACGGGATCCACAAGATTCGTCCACCGGGCGACCCCCTCTCGACAGCAAATCCGCGCCATATTCCCCAGACCTGCGCCAAGTGCCATGCCTCCACCGCTCAGGCTTACGCCAACACGCGGCACGGCCAGCGATTTGTGGACCAGCGCAGGCCTGGCTGCGTGGTCTGCCACTCCAGTCATGACACCCAGCCGGCCACCGCCGCGATGCTCACCGGTCCCACTTCCGTTTGCGCGCGCTGCCACAAGCCGGGGACTCCGCCCGCGAAGGTGGCAGAGGAGATGGCGAAGATTCTGGCCGGCCTCGAAGCGGCCGGTCCCGACAAGAAAGAAGCCCTTGCCCGGGCGCGGGTGGCGGTGCATGGCGTGAACCTGCAGATTTTGCAGCAGGCCGTCGAACCGCCAGCTCCACCGCCCAAGTCCGACGAGAAAGACATGGCTTCTCCACGGGCGAGCCTTCCGGCCGCGGCAGAACCCTCGACCCTAACCTCTATTCAAGAACAATATGAACACCAAGAACACCATGCAGATTAACCGGCGCCAGTTTCTGGAGCAGTCGGTTGCCCTGGGGGCCGCCGCCGCACTGCCGCTCGAAGCCTTTGCCGCCGCCACGCCCATTCGGCGCGCAACGGATGTGATCGAACTTGGCCCCGCCAAGATCAAAATGTCCCGAATGGGCGTCGGCACAGGCACTTACGGCGCGGGCCAAAGCTCCAATCAGGTTCGTGCTCTCGGGGTCAGCGGGGTCGCGGACCTGCTGACAGCGGCTTTCGACAAAGGCATTTTTTTCTGGGACACCGCCGATGCCTACGGCACCCATGAAGCGGTGAAGGCGGCTCTGAAGAAGGTTCCGCGCGAGAAGGTCACCATCCTCACCAAGACCGATGCCTGGAATGCGGACAAGACGAAAGAGGACATTGATCGTTTCCGCAAGGAGCTGGGAACAGATTACATTGACATCCTTCTCCTGCACACCCGGGAGCAGCCCAATTGGGACGAGCTGGACAAGGGCGCCATGGATGTCATGGCGGAGGCCAAACAGAAGCGGATCCTCCGTTCGGTGGGCATGAGTTGTCACTCGGTTGAGGCGATGCAGACGGCCTCCAAGTGTCCCTGGCTTGATGTTTGCATGGCGCGGATCAATCCGGCCGGGGAGCGCATGGACGCGGAGGTTGAAACCGTCTTGCCGCTCCTGAAGCAGGTGAAAGCCAACGGCAAAGGGATCATTGGAATCAAGGTGCTTGGCGAGGGCACGTTGGTTGATGACCGCCTCGACGAGGCCTTGCGGTTCGCCCTCACCAAAAGCCCCATGCACTGTTTCTCCATCGGTTGCGAAAGCCTCAAGGAGTTGCAGGACAACGTCAGCCGCATCGAGAAACTGGCCGTGCCCGCTTAGACCGAAAATGGCCATTCTGATGAACCTTCGTCCGTGGCGCGTGGCGTTGTCACTCATGGTCCTGGCTTTGACGGGCTGCGTCCGAACACCGCCTGCGGGCGTGACGTCCGTCGCGGCCAAAGCGACCGCCTCTGATCTGTCCACCATCCGGGGCGCAAACTACCGGGGAGCGGGCGCGACGAACACCACCGATTATTGGCTTCATTACAATGCTTCCGAGACCGAACGCGATCTGACCTACGCGGGGCGATTGAAACTGAATCAACTGCGCGTTTTCGTGAACTACGCTTCATGGCGGGCGGACAAGGCGGCGTTCCGCAAAAATCTAGTTGACCTTGCCCGGGCGTGTGATCGGCACCGCATCGGCCTGATGATCACCGTCGGCGACACGCAGACCTTCATCAACGATGACGGCGCCATCAACCGCGGCCACATCCGTGGCCTGGTCAAGGAACTGGTCAAGGCGATTGGCCGCGAACCTGCCCTGGTCTTTTGGGATGCCTCCAATGAACCGGACTATAATGCCCGCGGCGCTCCTGGGGACCGGCAAGAGAAGCGATTCGAGATCGCCCGCCTGATCGCAGCCACGCTGCACGAATTGGACAAAAAGACCCCTGTGACCATCGGCGTGGCCGATGAGCGCAACATGGAGACGCTTGCCGATGCCGTCGATGTGTTGTCGTTTCATGACTACCTTCCAAACCGTGCCGCCATCTCCAATGACATCGTCCGCGCGAAGGCCTTTGCCGGCAAAACAGGCAAGCCGGTACTGAACACGGAGATCGGCTGCGTTGCCCGCGCGAACCCTTACGACGTGGCGCTCGAGGAACACATGAAAGCCCATGTTGGGTGGTATATCTGGGAACTGATGATCACCCGGCGCTGGGGCGACGTTCACGGGGTGTTTTACGCGGATGGCACCGTGCGCGATCCCGCAATTCCCGCGGCGATGTTCGGATTGTTCCGCAACCGCTCTGACACCGCATTGCCGGAACTTCCCGACCGCGAAGGCGCGATCGGCAAAGCCATCACCAACGCCCAGACTTGGTTGGGCAATGACAGCGCCAATTGGGCGGCAGGCCTCAACGCGGCGGAAACTCTGGCCAATCTGCTGGAAAGCGCGCAACTGGCCGCCATGCGCGACCCGCCCACCCGCACGGTTGACCTTTTGCGGCGAGGCCCGACGAACAATGCGGCATTGCGCGAGTTGCTTCCCAAATATGTCGAGATGCTCCGTCCGCATCAAAGACAACAGTAGCCTCCCCTGATGCGCGCACCCACCAACCATCACCCGCCGGAGAGAAGCCTGTTCCACAACTTTCTCCGGAATTTGGCCGCGCTCGTCATGGCTGCGGTGACGTTCGCTGTATTCGTTGCCTCCGCCGCGCTTGCCGGGACTGCTGCAATCGCCGTGGAATCCGCGACGAGCGACAACGCGGCGGCGAACTCCTTTCCCATTGTCCGCCGCGCCAACTCGCGCACTCCGGCGGATACCTCGACCATCCGTGGCGCCAACTATTGCTATGCGGAATACGGCGGCCACTATGGGATGTGGAGCAACTATGCACCAGCCATCACCGAGCGGGATTTGAATTATGCCCAGCGGCTGGGGATCAACCAGATTCGTTGTTTCATCTCCTGCCCGGCCTATCTGAGCAATTCCAACCAGTTTCGACAGAATCTGCTTCACTTGGTGCGCGCCGCCGACCAGCGCGGCATCGGCGTCATGCCCGTTGTTGGATACAGCGCTCAGATGCGAGGCGAAGGCCGCCCCGGAGCGGAGGAATGGGTGAAGTTTCTGGTGGATACTCTGGGAAAAGAGCCGGGCCTGGCGTTTTGGGATGCCTGCAATGAGCCGGATTACCCGCCCACGCCGACCAACCGCGTCGCCAGCCGTATCGCGTTCGCGCGGCAGATGGCGGGCCTGTTTCGCAAGCTCGACGGCCAGACGCCGGTCACAATCGGATTCGCCTATGAGTCCAACATGGAAGCAAGTGTTGATGACGTTGATGTGTTGGTGTTCCACGACTACCTACCGACACGCGAAGCCGTGCGCGCCGACATCGAGCGAGCGAAGAAGGTCGCCGCTGCCGCGCACAAGCAGGTGATGGACGATGAAACTGGCTGCGTGGCGCGGGCCAATCCGTACGATGTGACCCTCCAGGAACACATGAACGCGCATGTGGGTTACTATCTTTGGGAACTGATGATCGTATGGGACGGCGCGCACGGCTGGGGCAATGTCCATGGGATCTTTTATCCCGATGGCACGATCCGCGATCCGTCAATCCCGATGGCCGTCATGGGCATCTTCCGGAACCATGGTCCGGACGTTGTAATCGAGCAACCCGACCGCGAAGGCCGCGTCACCCGCACCATCGGCGATGCCCGCGACTGGCTGGCCAATCCGAATGGCGGCTGGCACGCCGGCTTGGACATTGCGGAGGCAGCCGCCAATTTGTTGGAGTCCGCGCAACTGGTGCCTTTGCATGAGCTGCCAACCCGTAAGGTCGAATTGCTGCGCCGTGCCCAGGAAGATCGCCCGGCCCTCAAGACACTCCTGGAAAAAGACATTACGGCGCTCCAACCTTACGAACGATAAATTTGACTTGATTTTCCCGCCATCACACTCAATCTCTTAACCCAAAATTCCCATGAGCAGAAAAGTGATACTCAAGCTTCTCGTGTGCGCCATCTTGTGCGCCGGCGCGTTTCGTGGCGCGCAGGCCCAGACCAATTCCACAACACCGAACGCGGCGGCACCCGCGTTCCCCGGTCGTGCCGGCGGCGGGCGGGGGTTTACCCGCGGCCCAATGCTGCCTCCAGGCCCGCCGGCTCCTGTGCCGCCGGAAGTCGCCATCCCGCGACCGACGGCGGAAGAGGTCGCCAGGATGAACGCGGACCTCAAGCAATTCGTCGAGGCGTCCCCCGACAAGGAACTGTTGAAGAAATACGACTCGCTCCTGACCGTTCAAATTCCACGCGATAATCCCTGCATTCGTCCCACCGGCGGCACGCTGTCCAGCCGGCATCAGGGGTTTATGAACATCGCCACCAACGAGGATTTCGACATCCTGTTCCTGGGCGACTCGATCACCGACCTGTGGAACGTGGAGGCCGATCCGCAGGGCAATCCGGGCGGCAAGCGCGTCTTCAACAAGTATTTCGGCGATGTGAAGGTCGCCAACTTCGGCATCTCAGGCGACACCACGCAAGGCGTCCTCTGGCGCCTGCAAAATGGTGAAGGCAAGGCCCACAAGCCCAAGGCTGTCATGCTGATGATCGGCACCAATAACACGGGCGGCAGCTCCGGGGCGGAAATCGCCGAAGGCATAGGCGCCATCGTTCTTGAACTCCGCAAGGATTTTGCGGACGCCAAAATCATGCTCCTGGCCATCTTCCCGCGCGGCGCCGGTCCGTCGGACTCCAATCGCCGCAAGTGCGAGGAGGCCAACAAGATCATTGCAAGGCTTGACGACCAGAAACACGTTTTCTTCACCGATATCAATTCCAAGTTTCTGAACGACAAGGGCGGTTTGATCGGCTTCCGCACTTCGGACAACCTCCACCCCGTGGAAGAAGGCTACGAAATCTGGGCGTCCACCGTCGCCCCCACGCTCAAGAGCTGGATCCAGTAACTATGTTTAGAATTGCGCTCCTCGGCGCGGCTTTGCTGTGCCTTGCACTAACTCTTCATGCTGCTGACGCGGCCGACACCTCGGCCTGGGTCCGGTTTTCCTCCTTCAACTACACCGGCAAGACCGCCGCCGCCCCAAAGGCTGGCGAATATCTTAACCCCGTCGTCGCCGGCTTCTATCCCGATCCTTCCATCTGCCGCGTCGGCGAGGATTACTATCTCGTCAACTCCGCCTTCAACTACTTCCCCGGCATCCCCATCTGGCACTCCAAAGACCTTGTCAACTGGACCCAGATTGGCAACGTCATCGACCGCCCCTCGCAATTTGCCATGCGCGGCGGACAAGTCTCTTCCGGCACGTACGCGCCCGCCATCCGGTTTCATGACGGAACCTTCTACCTGGTATGCACCTTTGTCGGCGGCATCGGCAACTTCTACGTCACCGCCAAGGACCCCCAAGGCCCCTGGTCCGAACCCATCCCGCTCCGCAGCGTCGGCGGAATGGACCCTTCGTTCTTCTTCGACGACGATGGAAAATGCTACATCGTCAATTGCGACGAACCGCCAGAGGGCCGCGGCGAATACAACGGCCACCGCACCATCCGCCTCCGGGAGGTTGACCTCGAACAAAAGCAGGTCGTCGGTGAACAGACCATCCTCGTCAACGGCGGCACCGACATTTCCCGGCATCCGGTCTGGTGCGAAGGCCCTCATCTCTACAAAATCAACAAGACCTACTATCTCATGTGCGCCCAAGGCGGCACCAGCACGGCCCACTCCGAGGTAATTTTCAAATCCGATTCACTCCGCGGGCCGTACGTCCCCGGCCCCAACAATCCCATGATCACGACCCGCGGCCTACCCTCCAATCGTCCCGACCCCGTCACCTGCACGGGCCACGCCGACATGGTGCAAACGCAGAACGGCGATTGGTATGCCGTCTTCCTGGGCTGCCAACCGTATGAGGCCGGCTTCTATAACACCGGCCGCCAGACCTTTTTGCTCCCGGTGAAATGGGAGAACGACTGGCCCTCCATTCTGCCGCCGGGCGCTCCTGTTCCTTTGACAGTCAGGAAACCCAACCTCCCCGCCGGCAAACCAGCGGTTGTGCCCTCCACCGGCGACATCTCGTTTACCGACAACTTTGACGCGGACACGCTGGCTTTCCGGTGGGTGGGCTTGCGGGCGCCGGCGTCAGAATGGCACCAGACCTCGAAGTCCGCCAAGGCGCTTTTCCTTGAACCGCGCGCCGACCGGTTCTCCGGCCAGGGCAACCCGTCCTACCTCGCCGTCCGCCAGCAAAACAACGACTTTTCCTGCTCTGTAACATTGACAGCCCAGCCCAATACTTCGAACTGCGTTGCCGGCCTTGCGGCCTTTCAGAATGAGGGACATTACTACGCCATCAACGTCACGATTGACTCCGGCCATTTGACAGAGATTTCCGTGGAAAAACCCGCCGGCGGCCGTGGTTTCGGACGCAGCGCGCCGCCCGCCATTCTCACCCCCCAAAAACTCCCCGGCAACCTCGTCTCGATTGATCTTAAAATCGAAGGGGCCGGGCCGGTCACCCGATGCTTCTACAAATCCGGCAATGGCGATTTCATCCAACTCGGCCAGGACCTCCCATCGTCCTTTCTCAGCACGGACACCGCCGGAGGGTTCCAAGGCGTGACTCTGGGGATGTTTGCGCGCAACTAAATTCCCGGAGCACGGGTGCGGATCGAATACAGCGACGAGCGGGCGCCGATAAAAAGCGTGCGCTTGTCCGCACCGCCAAAGGCGAGGCTGCCGGGGCGTTCAGGCAACTCAAGGGAGCCGATCTCTTTGCCGGTGCGGTCGTAAACCCACACCTGGCCGCTGGCGAGATAGACGTTGCCCGCGGTGTCGGTGACGACCGCCGTTCCGCCGCGCTCGGCGAAAACCGTAGTTGACAGCGTATAGTCGCTCTCGAGTTTCGCCATATAGGTGCGCCCATCGTCTTCGCTGGCAAGGTAATGCGATGCGCCGGGCGCGAATGCGGCGAGTTGCGAACTTTGGAGGTTTGGACGCCAGGTGCCGCCGGCCATGATAGCGGTTTTCGTTCCCGGCGCGTAGAAATAGCCGCGGTGCTCGTTAGTCACATCATTCACGATCGCGGTGTTGCTGCCCCGGCGATACACATGGCCGCGATGCTCCGTCATGTCCTTCATCACGGACAATTGATTGTGCAGCCCGACCGGCAGCAGCAGGAGGGTGTCGGCCTGAAGATCGGTAGTTTCGTTCACGGCCTCCGCCTGGACCGCGCCAGTTGAATCGTCCGGCCCGGCCGGGTTGACCTTGAGGTGATAAACGGCCCGCTCATTGGCAATCGCCAGGAGGCTTGAGGGCGCCACGAAGCCCAGCACCTGTGGCTGGCCGGGAATTTCGGCGATCAACTCCGCTCTCTTCGCGGTTTCGTTCCAGCGATAGACCTTCCGGTTCGCGGCATCGCTGAAGTACACCGTCCCGGCGTCGCTCGCGGTCAGACCCGAAGCGTTGCTGAAGTTGGTCGCCAGCCGCTCCAGCCTGGCGTGTTTGGCGAAAACCGGCGGCAAAGGCCGCGCGGCCGGGGTCTTCATTCCTTGGTTCACGGCGAAGCTCGTGAAAACCTGTGGACGCACCGTGACGCCGCTCCCTTCTTCCAACACGGCGTTGTCAAACGCGAGCCGCGTTTGGCTGAACACTTTCACGTTTTGGAACGTGATGCGGTCGGACCGGCGGACAATGGCCGCATGTTCCTTGGGCAGGACATTTCGCGACACCCGATACATGTACGTGTTGGCGAAGAGAAGGTCCCGCGAGTCCTGGATTTCCAGCGCGTTGGCCTGGGCTCCGGCGGGATTCTCCTCCTCGGTCTGCAACGCGCAGATTTCCCAGTTGCGCGCTTTGTCGAACTGCGTCTCGATCCGCGGGTGATGCTCGACGGAAATCTGATAAACTCTTCCCGGCGTCGTGGTGTTCTCGACACGCAATCCAACCCTGGCGCTCGTATCGTGCGGCCAGCAGCCGCGGATGATTCCGCCGCCGCCGTCCCGCACCATGAGATCGCCCGCATGAGTGTTGCTGAGACCCTGCCCGCGGCCAGGGCCGGCACCCTCAGGCGCCGGAGTTGCCGCGCCGGATGAGTTTGTGCCGGCCGCCGCGCTTGCGCGTCCGGGGCCTCCACCGCCTCTGCCGCCTCCGCCTCCCCCGCCCACGAACGATACATCGTCGAGCATCGAGGCCGGCCCCGCCATCCAAACCACTCCCGCCGCGCGCGGATTCCGTGCTCCCACGCCGACACTGATTGAGCTGACGATGTTGCTGCCGCCATGCGGGGCGGTGATTACCCCGATCGGATCGCCCTCGCCCGCAAAAGCCTCAGAGCCGGCGGCCAGCGAGATCGTGGTCGCGCCCGGATTGAAGCCGATCAGCGCGGTGTCGGGCTTCAGCCTCAGCGGCGCGTTCACGCGATACGTGCCGCTCGGGAAGAAGAGCGCCCGATGTTGATCAATTGCCGCCTGCAGCGCCGCGGTGTCGTCCGTCGAAGAATCGCCATTCACCCCCAGCGTGCGCACGTTCACCCATGTCTCCATCGGCGGCAGCGCCGGGACATCGCTGGCGGCCACCGGCGCCGGTCGCGAGAGCGCGCGCTTGTGGTGGCGCAGACGGATGCCCGTTTCGCGTCCGTCCGGGCCGATGTCCAAGCCGAGCGAGAATTGGTCAACCACGTAGTGCTTCGACGGCGCCGCGACCGGATGGTCGCCCGCGCAAAAACGCGGCACGTCGCTGCACGCGATGTTCGTCAGCGTGACGGCCGAGTGGGCGTTGCGCCAGTTGCCCGCGACAAACGCGGCTTCGCGAATGTTGTCCATCCGCAGGTCCCGCCCGTAGAGTTGCTCGACTTCACCGGGGGCGATTTCCAGCGCGACAGGCATGTTTGCGAAATGAACGCGGACAAGCGTGACTCCCGCCTCCATGGTATGGATCGCCGCGGCGCGCTGGCCGTCGAAGCTCGAATCCATCAGCAGGAACTGCCACGCGGGCGAGGTGCGCTTGGTGAGGATGCCGTATTCGCCGCCATGCATGTGGATGTCGCTTGCCTGATTTCCGATGTCCTCCAGCGCCGCGCGAGCCGAGCCGATCTGAAAGTCCATGTGCGTCAGCGCGCTGTGCTGCGCGACGTGGAATCGCACGGCGATGGCGGCGGGATTTCCCTCCTGTATTTCGAAATCAATGTTGTTCATCCCGCTGTAGAAGGTGAACTCCGACGCGTCCACGAACGGTCCGCCGGCCTGCGGACGATTGTCGGCAAAATGGATCATGTAACGGCCCGTGCCCTCTTGAAATCCGGGCGTCTCACGGCCGAGCACAAAAACGGGGCGCTTCTGGCCATAACCAACCAAACGGATGCCTTGCCAGACAAAGACGGTCTTGCCCAGACGGTAGCGGCCTTCGGGAATCAACACCACGCCGGCGCCTCGCACGCGATTGACCGCCTGTTGCAGGGCCTCGGAGTCGTCGCCCGTTCCATCGGCATGGGCGCCGAAGGCTTCTTTCGTGAAATCGACCGCGCGAGGATCGTCGGGGCGTTGCGGATAGTAAGACTGCGCCCGCAGCAGGCCGCCGCACAAAGTCGCCAGGCCGACAATCAGGGCGGCAACCCGCGCGATCTCGTGAGGCCCCGGCCTTATTCTCGAATTGCGGTCTTCGCGTGCCTGTGGTTTGAGCCGTTCGGAGCGCAACGTCATGTTCCGGGGTAAATCGTAAGTCGTCATATAAGGTATGCCGTCAGGGACCAAGACCCACTCTAGCCGGGCGAACGGGCAATGCCAGCTAAAACAGGCGGCCCACCTTGTCCGCGAAAGACCGCTCAAGTCAGATTCTTGTTGCTTTTGTTGCGGCTCATGCACATCCTCCGAAACGCATCGAAATTTGTTTGGACGATGGGCGCTCTCCATTGTCCGCCATGATTAATCCTATGAAATTCGTTCTTCTGACAGCGATTCTCACATTGGCCTCATCCGCGTACGCGCTCGACGGCCAAATCGGGATCCATGACCCCTCCACTGTCATCCAATGCGACGGCAAGTTCTACGTCTTCGGCACCGGCGGCGGCGGCCTGATCTCCGACGACGGCTGGACCTGGCGCGGCGGGGCCGTGCGTCCCGGAGGCGGAGTGGCGCCCGATGTGATCCATATTGGTGACCGCTACATCGTCGCTTATGCCGGAACCGGGGTCCATACGATGTGGACCAAGACGCTTGACACCAACTCCCCCGACTTCGGATTTAAGGACGACACCGTCGTCGCCACGAGCGACCTGGACTGCAACGCGATTGACCCGGCCTTTCTGCTGGACCCCGGCGACGGCAAGTTGTGGATGAGCTACGGCTCGTATATTGGCTTCATCCGCCTCGTGCAGCTCGATCCGAAAACCGGCAAGCGGGTGGACCCCAACGGCACGCCATACAACATCGCCGTCAACTGCGAAGCCTCGGCAATGATGTTTCACGACGGGTGGTACTATCTTCTGGCCACCCACGGCAGTTGCTGCCGCGGCTCCGACTCCGGTTACAATATTCGGGTCGGTCGCGCCACGGCCGTGACCGGCCCCTTTCTCGACAACATGGGTGTGGACATGATCGAGGGCGGCGGCAAGCTGTTCGTTGGCTCCAACGGCCGAGACATTGGCCCCGGCCATTTCGGCCTCCTCGATCTGGGCGATGGCGTGCAGAAATTCTCCTGCCATTATGAAGCGGACCTCGACCGGGGCGGCGCCAGCGTGCTCGATCTCCGTCCGGTGCTTTGGAAAGACGGCTGGCCCGAGGCCGGCGAGAACATGAAGGGAGGCACGTATGAAATCCAATCCGTGCGCACCGGCACGTCGCTGGAACTTGCCGTCGAGGGCGTGCCGGTCGGCGGCCGGCGCCCGCTCCGGGGAGGTGGTGGAGGGTTCGGCGGCCGGCGTGGCGGCCCAGGGGCAGGCGTCGCGGCCGGGGAAACCAACGCCGCGGGTGGGCAGATCGCCGTCGGCGAACCCGGAGGAACCAACGCGGCCGGCGGACGAGGTGTGCGGCGCGGCGGCGGGGGCGGCATGTTCGCGGGCCAGGGTGGCGTGATCCCGCCGCAGGATGTCGCCCAAGTGTCAACCAATTGGCCGGCGGGCAACGTTGACCTGCGTTTGGCCAACTACTTGTGCCAGGCCCAGCAAAAGTGGGCGATTACCGCGGTCACCAACTCCGGCGGCTACCCCGGCTCGCCCTATTTCAAGATTACCATCGCCGGCACCGACCGCGCGCTGGCCGTCTCCGAAGACGCCGAACTGGTTGCCCTTCCCGCCTTCAGCGGCGGCCCTGAACAACTTTGGCGGATTGAACAGCTTACCGACGGCACCTGGCGCATCATGCCCAAGTCCGTGCCCAATTCCAAAGATGCGCTCGCTCTCTCGGCCATTGGCAGCAGTTTCGCCACGCTTGGCAAGTTCGATCCCACAAGCGACATGCAGCGCTGGCTGATCCGTGCTCCATGAGCGCCTGTCGAAAATCGGAATCCACTCTCAACCATCGAAATTCTAACATAAGGTCTCACATGAATACTCTCCGTGCCATCCTCTTGCAGGCATCCTCCGTCCTGGCCGCCACCGTGCTATTTGGCATCGCCGCCCCTCCGGGCGCATCCGCTCAGAGCTACGGGTCCACCCTCACGCAGCCTGCCTCACCCACCAAGGCGCCCGGCCCTGACGGTTTCCTGCAACGCTGGATCATCCTTGATCCAATCCACGTCAACGGAGTCACCCAGAACGCCGTCCAGGCTGCTGTCAAAACTAATTACTTTCCCGGCCAGTTCACCGTCATTCCGCGCGACGGCGACAAGGTGACTGTCGGCGACGTGGAACTCATCTGGCACGCTGTGGATACCAAGAATTACAACGTGAACCTCTATCACCTCGTCCATGCCCTCAACAAACCATTCACCAACGTCCTGTTTTGGGCTGTCACCATCGTCAACTGCCCCGAAGAAATGCGTGACGTTCGTCTGGCCATCGGTTCCAACGACGCTTCCGTCTGGTGGGTTAACGGCCAGGAGGTCATTGGCATCTACGGTGACCGCCAGACCGTCATCGACGACGGGGTCTCGAAGAAACTCACGCTCAACAAGGGACCCAATGTCATCCGTTGCGCCGTCCACAACCAGGGCGGCGCGACCGACTTTTGCGCGCGGTTCCTCGACGCGCAAAACAAGCCGGTAAAGAATCTATCCCTGAGCCTGGGTGACATCGGGAAGTGAGTCCCAGCCGGCGCGGCGGAAACCCTCACCGCTAAGGAGACGCCCTGTAACGCCGAGTCGCATACCCATGAACCCGCCCGCTCCAGGTCCTCCCGCCGACGGCGAGCGCCTCAAGGCGGGCGAGTACATTGGCTATGCGCTCGGTGACACGGCCTCGAACTTCTTTTTCAAGACCTTCAGCATTTTTCTTCCCTATTACTATGTGGTCGTTTGGGGCATTCCAAATGGAGCGCTGTTGTGGATGTTGCCGGTTGTCAGCTTTATCGGCGCCTTTACCGATCCGATCATGGGTTTGATTGCCGATCGCACGCGGAGCCGCTGGGGCAAATTCCGCCCCTATCTCCTCTGGGGCGCGATCCCCTACGGCGTCTGCGGCTGCCTGATGTTCGCCGGCCCGACCCTGAACACGAACGGCAAAATCATTTACGCCCTCATCACCTACGCCTTGATGTTGACGAGCTACTCGGTCATCAACGTTCCCTACTCGTCACTGCTGGGCGTGGTCAGTTCCTCGTCGCGCACGCGCGCTGTGGCGTCGAGCTTCCGGTTCGTGGGCGCGTTCAGCGGAGCGCTGCTCATCTCGCTTTTCGTCCGGCCGCTTGTCAAATATCTCGGCGCAGACCGGACCGGGGCCGTCAACGAGATGCGCGGATTCCAATGGACCATGGCGATCTTCGCCGTCGCGTCGGTGATCTTGTTTTGGGTGTCCTTTGCGACGACCCGCGAACGTGTCAAACCGCCGGAGCGGCAGAAGACCAATGTCCGGGAGGAACTGGGCGAGCTGCTTCGCAACCGGCCCTGGGTCATGCTCCTGCTCGCGTCCATCTTCTCCACGACGTTCATTGCGCTGCAATTGGGCAGCACCGTCTTCTATTTCCAGTACGTCGTGGGAGACGACAAGGCTCCTGTTTTCCTGGGACTCGACCGCACGACGGTCTTTCTTACCACCGGCTCGCTCGGCCTTGTGCTCGGCACGATAAGCCTCAGTTCGATCGTCCGCAGGATTGACAAGAAGCACTGCGCCGCCGCGCTCAGCGCCATCACGGGGCTTTGTTTTGCCGCCTTCTACTTCGTGCCTAAAGAGAGCTACGGAATCATGCTGGTTCTCAATGTGTTCGCCCAGTTCTGCGCCGGCCCCACTTCGGCGCTCACCTGGGCGCTCTACGGCGACGTCGCCGACTACGGGGAATGGAAGTTCGGACGCCGGTCCACGGGGCTGGTCTATTCCGCCTCGCTGTTCGCGATCAAAACCGGAGTGGTCGTCAGCAACTTCCTCCTGCCCTTCTTCCTGGCTCGCTTCGGCTTTCTGCGCGAGGCCGCCAGGCAAAGTCCCGCCGCTTTGCTCGGCATCACCCTGGCTTTCTCACTCGTGCCCGGATTCATCGCGCTGCTCAAAGCCGCCATGCTCATGATTTATCCGCTTAACCAGAAGCGCGTGGACGACGTCGAACGGGAACTGGCCGCCCGCCGCGCCGCCGTTTCGCTTGTGCCGACAGCCCTATGACCATCCATAACCCCATCCTTCCCGGATTCAATCCCGACCCGTCGATCGCGCGTGTCGGGGATGATTATTACATCGCCACCTCAACATTCGAGTGGTTTCCTGGCGTGCAGATTCATCATTCGCGCGACCTGGTCCACTGGCGGTTGCTCACGCGCCCGCTCAATCGCCCCAGCCAGCTCAACATGCTGGGTGATCCGGATTCCTGCGGCATCTGGGCCCCCTGCCTGAGTTACGCCGACGGCTTGTTCTGGCTGATTTTCACGGACGTCAAGCGCTATGGCCGCGCCACCGTCGGCGGCGCCAGCGGCGCTTCCCCGCGCGATTTCCACAACTATCTCGTCACCTGCCCGCGCATCGAGGGCGATTGGTCCGACCCCGTCTATCTCAACAGCAGCGGCTTCGATCCTTCGCTCATTCACGATGACGATGGCCGAAAATATCTGGTCAACATGCTTTGGGACCCTCGACCGGGGAACAACCGCTTCGCCGGCATTGTCCTTCAGGAATACTCCGTCAACGAGCGCAAGCTGGCCGGCAAACGGATCAACATCTTCAAAGGCACGCCGCTGGGCTTCACCGAAGCGCCCCATCTCTACAAACGCAACGGCTGGTATTACCTCCTCACCGCCGAAGGCGGCACAGGCTGGGGACACGCGGTCACGATGGCGCGGTCGCGGGAACTGGCCGGGCCTTATGAACTGCATCCGGACACTTACATCCTCAGCGCGCGGCACCGGCCCGATGCTGAGTTGCAGCGCGCCGGTCACGGCAGCCTGGTCGAAACGCCCAATGGCGAGACTTACATCGCTTATCTCTGCGGCAGGCCCTTGCGCAATCGCGGCCGCTGCACGCTCGGACGCGAGACGGCGATTCAGAAAATGGTTTGGGGCGCTGACGATTGGCTGCGCACCCTCGATGGCGGCGGAATTCCGACCGTTGAAACACCCGCTCCATCCCTGCCCGTCCACACGTTCCCGGCAACGTCGGCGCGCGAAGATTTCAACGGCCCGCAGCTCCCCATTGATTTCCAATGGCTGCGCACTCCGTGGCCCGGGGAGATATTCAGCCTCACCGCCCGTCCCGGCTTCCTTCGCATTTTTGGCCGCGACACCCTCGGCAGCTTGTTCACTCAGGGGCTTGTCGCCCGCCGCCAGCAATCGCATTGCCTCAGCGCCGCGACGCTGGTCGAGTTCGAGCCGGAACATTTTCAACAGAGCGCGGGCCTGGTCTGTTACTACAACGGCGCGAAGTTTCATTACCTCTGCGTCTCGCATGATGAAGCCGTCGGAAAACATCTCCGTGTGATGTCCTGTGTTCCCGACTCGCCGCAGACCGACGCCTTCACGCCGCCCATCCCGATCCCCGCCGGCAAGCCCGTGCATCTGCGCGCCGAAATTGATTATGAGCGCCTCCACTTCGCCTTTCGGGTCGAAGGCGCGGACCCCGCCTGGCGCTGGCTGCCGCAACAGTTCGACGCGAGCATCCTATCCGACGAAGCCACCGCTCCCGGCCAGCCCAATTTCACCGGCGCCTTTGTCGGCATGGCGTGTCAGGACGCCAGCGGAACGGCGCGTCCGGCCGACTTCGACTTTTTTGAATACCGCGCCAGAGACTACCGCGCGAATGTGTTCTCCGCCCCTTCGGACTAACCCGCAAAGGAAGGATTCCAACCACGGATGGACACCGCTGCAAAGCGACATTGCGGGCGTGGCACTGCCCGAGGCCCAGGGCGGAATTCTTTGGAAATCGCCCTCAACCTGAACTCCCTTGGGGAAAAGGGAGCGGCTCCGCACGAGCGTCGCCCTGCTATGAAATGTGAGTCAACTCGATGACCGGGGTGTCGGGAAAACGAACTTTCCAATCGCGCGGGTTCTGGTAGCGTCTGCGGTCGTGTTAAAACTGTTTTACTTGCTGGCATTCGCGACGGGCGCCTTGGGCGCGGCGGGGGCTGAGATTGTGTTTGATTGGAGCCAGTACAAACCGGGCCGGTGTCCGCCCGGCTTCGCGAGCCTTGTGACAGGGGCCGGCAAGCCTGCCGCGTGGACTGTCTATGAGGAAATTGTGCCGCCGACCCTGGCGCCCCTGACTTCCATGGCCGGCAGCAACGTCGCCAAACAGTCCGTGCTGGCGGTGCAATCGCCGGACCTGGACGGAAACCATTGTCCGTTGCTGCTCTATACCAACGAGGTGTTCTACGATTTCACGCTGACGACCCGGTTCAAGATCGCCGGCGGCGTCATGGACCCGGAGGCGGGAGTGGTCTTTCGCGCGCAGGACCAGAGCAATTACTACGTCTTGCGCGCGAGCACGGAAGGCAACCTTCTTTGGTATCGGGTGGTTGGCGGCAAGGCGTATGAGTCAACGGGAGTGGGCGTCAGAATCGCGGTGCCCGCCAACGTCTGGGAGGAATTGCGCGTCGAATGCGCCGGGAGCCGGGCGCGCTGCTATCTCAACGGCAGCCTGGTCATTCCGCCCGCCCGGCCCGGTTCTCCCACCAATGATCTGGCAATCAACGACACGACCTTTGCCAGGGGCATGATCGGCTTCTGGACCCGGGCCGATTCGAAGTGCTGCTTTTTTGACACCCGGGTCCAATACGAGCCGAAGGTGCCCTTCGTCCAGATGGTCGTGGCTGAGATTGACAAGAAGTATCCGCGCCTGCTGGGGTTGTCGATTTACGCCGATAAATCGCCCGGCTCCCCGGTCGTCATCGGCGCCAGGGACGAGCATGAATTGGGAGCGCCCGGCGCCCAGTATGAACAGGACGTCATCGAGCGCGGCGCCACGTACTACCTCAAGCTCAAGGGCGCCGTCGAGGTGACTGTGCCGCTGCGCGACCACAATGGGGAGATTGTCGCCGCGCTGAAAACGCGGATGAAGTCCTTTCCCGGCGAAACTCAGGCCGCCGCGGTGTCCCGCGCCGTCATTGTCAAGAAAGCGATTGAAGAACGGATTGGGACATTGCAGGACCTTCTGCACTAACGGGGCGCGGGAGTCAGTTTGATTTGAGCTGCTTCTTGATCCGCTCGAGGATCATCCCGCTGGTCTGAGCCGGTGTCATGGCGGAATTGTTGATGACCATCGCGCCCAGGGGGATCATGAGGGGAGCGGTGGCGCGCTGGCTGTCGCGCTGGTCGCGGGCGGCCAGATTCTCCTTGATGCCTTCGGCGGCCCGGCGCTTGGCGCGCTCGTCCAGGCTGGCGTCGAGATAAAACTTGAATTCCGTTTCGGGAAACACATTGGTGCCGATGTCGCGCCCCTCCATGACCAGGTCGCCGAACTTGAGGCACTCACGCTGTTTCAACTTCATCCAATTCCTCACCTTCGGCACGGCGGCGACGTGGGAGACGGCCGCGCTGACGGTGGCGGTGCGGATTTCGGTTTCCGGATAATAACCGTTGACCAAAAGGAGGACCTTGTGCTCGATGCAGGCGAGGGTGGTTTTCCATTGGCGGCACAGGTTCCACACCGCCGTACCGTCATGGACATCGATTTTGTGGCGGAGACAGTGCCAGGCGAGGGTGCGATACATGGCGCCGGTATCGACGTAGATATATCCCAGGGCTTGCGCGACGAGGCGGGCGTTGGTGCTTTTCCCGCTGGCGCTGGTTCCGTCGATGGCGATGACGATGTTGGATGGGTTCACTGAGTTCCTTAATCGGCGAACAGCTGTTGCTCCGCCAAGGGCCGGGCCGTGCCGCCGTCCAGGATGGCGGCGCCCAGGCCGGCAGGCGGGCGGGCGGCCAGTTTCTGGAAGAAGTTTGGAAAGGTCTTTTTCACGCAGGACGGATTCCTAATGCGAATGCCCGGAATTTTCAATCCCAGGATGGCAAAGCACATGGCCACGCGGTGGTCGTTGTAGGTTTCAATTTCCGCCCCTTGCGGCTGGGCTGCCGGGAAGATCGTCAAGCTGTCGTCCTGTTCAACGACCCTTACGCCGCATTTGCTTAATTCGGTCCGCAATGCCCCAACCCGCTCGCATTCCTGGAGGCGCAGCCGCCCCAAATCGGTGAACCGCGTCGGGCCGCCCGCGAACGGCGCCAGCATCATCGCCGTCATAATGCTGTCGCCAAGCTGGCGTTTCCGCGACAATTCCGCCGGCAACGGCAAGTATCCCGGAAACGCGCCGTCAATTTGCCAGTCCGACGCCGGAAAAGCGGCGACGCGAATCCGCGGAGCGGTCCCAGCTCCCGGTTCGCGCAAGCCCCCTTGCAAGAGCCAGTCGGCGGCGCAAAAGTAACTGGCGCTGGAGGCGTCGGCCTCGATTTGAAATTCACCGGCGCCCCGTGGAAATGCGGCGATCAACCGCCGCGTCATGGCCACGTAGGGCGCCTCTTCGGCATCGTCTCCCGCGACCTCCACCCGCCAGCCGCCCGCCCGGGCGCACAGCAGCAGAGCCGAGGCAAACTGCGAACTCTCCGCCAAATCGACCCGGCAGGCGCCTGCGCGCGCGCCGCTCCCGAAAATGGTGACCGGCAACTGGTTGTTCGGGGATTCAACGCGATAGCCCAACTGGCACAAGGCGGCCAGGAGCGCCCCCTGCGGCCGCTGGTGCATCCGCAGACTGCCGCGCAGGCGATAGACCCCGCAGCCCAGGCAAACCAGCGCGGCCAAAAAGCGCGCCGCAGTCCCCGCGTTTCCCACGAACAGTTCCAACGGCGCTTCCGCCGTGCCGCCGCGCGGAATCTCTCCGGCCAGCCCGGCGACGCGAATGGTGCGGTTGCAGCGTTCGCGAGCGTCCGGGGCGACATTGAGGTCAAAGCCAAGCCGCTCAAGGGCCTCGACCATCACTTGGGTGTCCTCGCTCCACAACGCGCCGCGCAGAGTGACCGCGCCGCCGGCAAGGGCGGCCAGGATAAGGGCGCGATTGGTGATGCTCTTGGAGCCGGGAACAGTGACCTCCGCCGCAGGCGCCTCCGCCAGCGGAACAATCTCAATGCTCTCCGGCAGCGGCATAAGCTTCTCATTCCGGCGAACTGGCCGGAGAATAGGGACGCCAGGCATCGCGGCGCTGTTTGGCGTTGGTGAAAAATTCCTGGATGGCTTGGACGTCTTCCCGTTCGAGCGCGAGTTGGAATTCCTGCAAATCCTCGATGAAGACCCCCAGCACGCGGCACAGATTCGCCCGGTTCGCCAGCGCGATGTCCCGCCACATCTCGGGCGAGCCGGAGGCGATGCGAGTGGTGTCGCGGAACCCCGTCGCGCACACCAGCGACTGCTCCTTGGGATGGGCCGGGCTGAGGATGTAGTTGGCCAGTTCCGCCGCCACGACATGCGGCAGATGGCTGGACCGGCTCACCAAATCGTCATGCGCCTCCGCGCTAATTCGGATGGGCCAGGCACCCACCGACTGCCAAAACCCTTCCACCGCCGCCAGCGCCGCCGCCGATGTCTGGCGCGTCGGCGTCACAAGGCACACCGCGCTCTGAAACAAATCCCCGCGCGCCGCCGCCGCCCCAGCCCTCTCCGAGCCAGCCATCGGATGGCTGCCGACAAATTCCCCCTTGCCCTCGCGGATGATGGGTTCCAGATCGCGCACGACGGGACCTTTGACGCTGCCGACGTCGGTGACCACCGCGCCGGGCTTGAGGAAGGGGCGCAGGTCGCCGGCGCGTTCGGCCAATTGGCCCAGAGGCGTGCAGAGGATGATCAAATCCGCCCCGTCCACCGCCTGGCGGATGTCCCGGGTGACGAGGTCCGCGATTTCCAGTTTCGTGCATTCCACCACGCTGGCCTCGCGGCGGACAAAGGCGTGGACCGTCCCGGCCAACTGGCGCTGCTTGATGGCCAGGGCAAGGGACCCTCCCAGCAAGCCCGTTCCAATTATGCTGATCTTGTTCCAACGCATTTGAGTGCCCACACGCTACCGGGTTGGCGCCGGAAGGTCGAAAAGAATTTGCGCGTTATTTTGGAGCCGCGAAGGTCATTCTTCTGGAGAATATCTGTTTTAGGGCCAGGCGATATTTTCCGCCAAACCCTGGAAGTGGCGCATGTTGCGCGTGATAATCTCGTCGGACTTCGCCTTATTCGATACCAAGGCGTGCCAATAATCATACACCCGCGCTCCTTGAACTCCCATGCGTTGGGCCGTGTCCAGGCCGTTCAACGCTTCATCCTTGGTCAACTCCTCAAACTTGAGTCGGCCCGCGAATTTCCTCAGCCAGGCCGCGCATTCGTTTTGAGTGAACACCATCCGGTCGATATTTCCGGCTTCGTCCGTGATCTCCACGCCGCGTCCTGTCATGGTTGCGAAGAACTCCGCCAGAAGATGCAGGCGGGCCACATGCTCTCCGTTCTCCAGCCGCCGAAAGACTTCAGGCGAAAGGGCGGCGTTGACGGCCGCCGACGTGTCCCAATATGTCCTCACGAACGGCTTTCCTGCTCCTCAGCCACCGCTTTGCCAATGGCTTCCGAATCGAGTGTGTACCCATTGGGAACCTTGAAAAACAGATTTCCTCCCCGTTTGACAAGTTTGGCCACAACCCGCCTCGGTCCGGGCTTCGGTACCACCGGAACGAGTTTTATTGTCCCGTCCGAGTTCGGTTCGTACGCGAAAACCTGTCCCGCCTTTGCCTTCGGGAGCCGAACCCGCTGCCGATCATCCACGGTTAACGTCTTCATCTGGGGAAATTCCCACTGAACATACCCGGATTCAAGTTTTTTCTTCGAGAAGCAGTTCGCCCCCGAATCATTAGCGACTTTTCCAGGAGCGCGAGCGTCCCGGTCGCCCCCGTCCAAGACCTCCCCGCCATTTTGGTGAATTCGCAAGTGGGACGCTGACGATTCGGAGTTCGCCGCGAAGGTCATTCTTCGGGAGAAGAGCCGTTATTTCATGCAAGCGCCAGATGCCGACTTTTAAGTTTGATCGATTGCGCGGCGAATTCAAGACACGCCCGCAAATCATCCCGCTCCAGGTCGGGGAATTCGGCCAGAAGGTCCTCAAACGTGTCGCCGGCCACCAAATACTCGAGCATGGACTCGACCGGATACCGCAAATGGCGGATGGCCGGTTTGCCGTGGCAAATCTCCGGGTCAATCGTGATTCGGGCCAAAAGCTCGCTCATGGCGTAAATAATCAGCGAATCGCATGAAAATGACAAGCGGCGCAACCTTCCAAATCCTCGCCTGAGGAATTATTTTGAACCGCGAACCACGCGAAATACGCGAATGATCGGGGTTTTCGCGTAGTTCGCGTGGTTCGCGGTTGACTCGGTTTTCTATATTGGCACGAATCTTGAGGTTTCTTCTTTTGCGCCGAACTCATTTTGCACGGTGGGGCGACGCTCCTGCGGAGCCGGGGTCTGGTCGGTGGAAAGGCTCCGCAGGAGCGTCGCCCTACCAAGCCACGAAATGTGCGGATTAGCGTCTTCCCGGCGGGCTTTAGTTCAAAAGCCCTTTTGGGGATCGGCGTCCGCGCCGGACGCGGCTTGGCGGACCCTTTCCAGGATCACGTCCGCCACGCGCGGTTCGCTCCCTACGGCGGCGGTGTACCAGACCCTTTTGCCATCGCGCTCCGTCGGGTTGCGCCACGGCGGCTGGCCCAGTTTCAACCGCCCGGCCACCACCGCCTTGGGCGCTCCCATCATGACCGGGATGTCCTCCCGCGAATGCAAGCCGTCGCTGATAAAAAAAGGCGCCACCACGATGTTCTTGGAGCGCGCCAGCTTGTGGCAATGGATAATGCGCGGTTCCTCCTCCATGAAGACGGCATGGACTTCGGCGTAAAGTTGGCGGGCGCGGATCAATTGGGCCTGGTTCTCGATCGCCTGGCGCGAATTCTCGTTGTTGCCCGTGCCGTGGCCGGCGATGAACAGCGCCGTCTCCGCCGGCTTGGGCGCGCGCGGGAACGGGAATTGTTCCACGATGCCGCCGGCGCGCGCCAGAAGAACATCCGTCATGCCCGGATGCGTCCCGACCGGACCGCAGTAAAAAAAAGTCTGGCCGCCGCGCTCCTGCGTCCGCGGAAAATCCCGCCGGCCGTTTCGGCAAAACCCCAGTTCCCGCGGCACAACCTCCTCCGTGAAATAGCCCTCGCTGATGAAGAGCGGGACAATAAAAACACGCCGCGCAAAAACGCCCCGCAAAACCTGCGCCAGATACGGCTCCTGCTTCCAAAAAGCCTCCTGCGTCTGCGCGAAGAGCCGGCGCCGGCGCAGTTCATCGACGTGTTGATAGACGGGCGCGGCGGAGTCCGCGTTCACGGTCGATCCGTGCCCGGCCACCACCAGCGCCGCGTCTGAAAATCGGTCAGTCATTTACGGTTAAAATTAGAATTAGAAGCCGAAATGCGCCATTGGAAAAATCACGGCGAAAAATACCGCTTGCGCTCCGGGCGTTTGCGCCCTATATTGCGCGTCCTTTTCAGAGAAGAGGACTATTATGCGTCGTCCGAAAGGCATTAAAACAAAGAAATCGGTCGCCAAGCGGTTCAGGATAACCGCCCGCGGCAAAGTCATGCGTCCGCATGCGGGCAAGCGGCACTTGCTCCAAACCAAAAACCCAAAGCGCCGCCGCCGTCTCGGAAGGTCCTCCGTAGTGGACCCAACGGATGCCTATCGGATACTGCAGAATTTACCCTTCAGCCACTAACCAACCCGCCTTTTTCCCTCTATGCGAGTCACCAACTCACCCGCCTCCCGCAAGCGCCGGATGCGCACGATCAAAGCCGCCAAGGGCTTTCGCCTCAAGCGTTCCAAGCTTTACCGTTACGCCTCCGACGCCCTGGATCACGGGCTGCAATACTCCTACCGCGACCGCAAAACCAAGAAGCGCAACTTCCGCGCCCTCTGGCAGGTGCGCATCAACGCCGCCGCGCGCGCCGCCGGGATGACCTACAGCCGTTTCATGGAAGGCCTCAAGACGGCCAAGTGCGCCCTCAACCGCAAGATGCTGGCGGACATCGCGGCCCGTGACGCCGCCGCTTTCGCCCAATTGGTGGAGCTTTCCCAGAACGCGCTCAAGATCAAGACCAAGAAGGCCGCCTAGGCCCGCCCGGGCGGCGTTTTCCAATGGACATCGAACCGCTCAAACAAGCGGCGCTGGCCGATTTGACCGCCGCACCCGACTTGGCCGCCTTGGAACAGGCCAAAGGCGCCTGGCTCGGCCCCCAGGGGAAGTTCACCGCCGCGATGAGGGAACTGGGCAAATTGCCCAGGGAAGAACGCCCCGCCGCCGGCAAACTCTTCAACCAGGCCAAAACCGAATTGGATGCCGCCGTGGCTCAACGCCGCTCCGACCTCGAACTCAAAGCCGCCCTACCCAAGGAAGCCACCGACTTCACCCTCCCCGGCCGCCGCCGCCCCCTTGGCAAGCTCCATCCCCTTACCCAAGTCACCGAGGACATCGTCCGCAGCTTCCGCAAGATCGGCTTTGCCGTCGCCGACGGCCCTGAGATCGAGGACGAATACCATTGCTTCGACGCCCTCAATACGCCCGCCGATCATCCGGCTCGCGATACGCAGGACACGTTTTATCTGGACTCCGCCGAACGGCTTCTCCTGCGCACGCACACTTCCTCAGTGCAAATCCGCGTCATGGAAAAGCAGCCGCCTCCGGTGCGCATCATTGTCCCCGGCCGCGTTTACCGCCGGGACAATCCCGACGCCACCCATAATCCCACCTTCCAGCAGATCGAGGGCCTTTACGTGGATCGCGGCGTGACGGTGGGAGATTTGAAGGGGACCGTCGAGTTCGTCTTCAAGGAGCTGCTCGGTGGCGAGACCAAAATCCGCTTCCGTCCGCACTATTTCTCCTACACGGAACCGAGTTTCGAGATAGATTTCTCCAGCGCGATGACCCGGAAAATGGGCAAGGAATGGCTGGAGATCGCCGGCTGCGGCATGGTGCATCCAGGCGTCTTCGAGCAAGTCGGCTACGATCCGGAGGTGTGGACGGGCTGGGCATTCGGCTTCGGCATCGAGCGCGTCGCCATGATCCGCTACCAGATCAACGACATCCGCCTCTTCTACGAAAACGACACCCGTTTTCTGCGCCAATTCTGATTTCTTTTCCGCCCGGGTTTGCCAGGATTAACGGCAGTGCCGCCTTTCCATCCCCTGCTCGCGATTGGAGAAAACTACCGTAATTTACCGTAATTTCCGTAATCAACGAACCCTTCACCATCCTGATCCGGGAAACCCTCAGCGCCGTCCATTTAGGCCGCGAATAGGCGCAAATAGGCGGCCAAAACCCCGGATTTTTTAAATTGCCAGAGCTTGCCAGAAGGTGAAACTCCGGAACACCGGCCCAAGGCAAGATGGGAATTCTTTATCCGTGTCCATCCTTGTCGCGCCGAAGCGGCGCGTAGGCGGACGTGGTCAACTCCCTTCTTTGCCGCCGGCAGGCCGGAAACGGGGCCAGCGCTCCGCGCGAAGGCGGACCTGTCCTCCGTAGCGCTCCGTGCGAAGGAGGATAAACAGCCGCGACAACCGGGGCATGGCGTGGTTCAAACGGGTTCGCCGCTCAAACGCCCCGATCCGCGGCCTTTCAAAGAACAAACCGCCCCCAGCCACTGCCGCCACAATACCACAGAAATTGCATTATGCAAGTATATTTTTTACCATGGATGGACACGAATGACGCAAATGTCAAACATGGATCCGGGGCATTGAACGCGCGCCGCTCCGGACATCGATTCGGATATTTCGCGGCGAGAACCGCGCCCAGCCGCCCCGCGCGCCCATGCATTATACGCGATTCCGAGGCCCCCTGGCGTTTCGCTCGATTGCCCAGCGCTTGAGCATGGGTTCGGCGCGGCTTCAATGCGAAATGTCATAATTCCAGGACTGCCCCAGGTCCGTATTCAAGTTAACGAACCTTCGACCGCCGGGGGCGCGAGCCAAGGCTCGCAGCTGCTTCCGCCTCATTTTACCACGTTACTCACGGTTATGGAAGACGCTCGATTCTCGCCGCGAATCGGCCATACTGGCCGCATGGTGTTGGCGCTGGTTTGAAAATGCAGATTGGTCGGACGCCACCAGGAGGGATTGAATTTTGTGTTTCAATATACTAACCAGCCAACGTATAATAAATGCTCGCCATGATGGTGAACCGAATAGGACTGCAGGCGCTGGCAGCAGCGGTGGCTCTATCCTGCTGCGCGGCGAGCAACGACGTCGAGCAGGCCATCCTGTCTTTCCCAAAGATCAGCGCTTGGGAGTTGCGCCCGGATGAGGCCGTTCGATCCGCGAACACACTGATTAGCGCGGGCCGAGATTCTGCCTGCGCTGCACTGGAACAATTCGCGAAGGCAAAGGGAGACTTCTTGGAAGGTTACGAGGCAGATCAGAAAGTCTGCCATTTGTGCCGTTTGATTTTCTTGCCACGAATTCCGACTGATACCCTTAGATCCCCTCGCTTGGGAGCTCCGGAGTTGCTGCCTCTTCATTCGATGAATTCTTCGGATTGGCCTTATATGCCGTTTGCAATCGCGGATAATGTGCCGCTATCTATGACCCTAGGCTACTCATCAGGGGGGCGGCCGGAGAGCGCTGAGAGCTACATCGCTTACTGCATGTCGAATGGGGTGTTTCGCACGCAGCCATTTCCGCTGCCTAGCCCCGTCACAGCGAGTAACGCGCTCAATCGAGTTCTTGCGTCTTCGGCTTGGAAGTCGCTCAAATGGAAGGACTCAGGCCAAGGCTGGTCATATACTCTGTCTGAGGGCTACGCGAAGGAAATTCTGTGGAAACAAGTCGCAAATATGGCGAACATCAAAGAGGTCGTGCCGTAGCTTCGTCCATTTCAAGCTGAAAAACCCCTTCTTCCGGGGCGTTGTCTGGCGGGCCGCGGCAGGTGGCGCCGTAAACCGCAACAGCCGCAATTCACGCCGGCTCGACAGTGCTATTCTTGACAAAAAACGCGCCGTTCATCCCATCTGCGTCATTCTGATGTCACGGCACGGGCACGGTCAGGCTGTCATGCAGAATTAAAACCAGGTCGTCCGCGTCATTGGGTTCGGGAATGACCCAACGCGGGCCGAAAACCAGTTTGGGGACGGCGTTGTTGCCGTTCTGGATGGTGTGGCCGTAAATCCGAATGCAGGTTTGCAGATACCGGTCAATCCAGGGATCGGCCAGAGCGGCCTTGAACTTCGCCTGACCGGCCAATTCGACAGCTTTGGCCCTGGCGGCGTCGAGGCTTCGCGGCTGCCAGCGGTCGCCGGACTCAAACGAAAACATCCAGCGGTCGAAGGCGGGAAACGCCTCGCGTCTCGCCAACCAAACCGCCAGGGCAACTTTGGCCAGCTCGCACGAGTCCGCAAATTCATCCACGTTCCGCGGTACGTAAGGGTTGCAGTTGGTGTTCAACGGCGTCGGGCACAGAACAAAAACCATCTTGCCGCCGTACCGGCGAATCGTCTCATCAAGCATCAAATGCAACTGCTGGCAATGGGGGCATTTGTAATCAAACAGCAGGTTGACGACGTGGAGGGCGTCGGGTGAACCGATCACCGGCGCGTCGTGCGGATCAATGGCGGGCAAACTCTCTTGGGACTCGCCGTCGCGATAGACGGACCGGGGAGCAAAGGCCATCTGGCAGGCCGCCAGGATGCCGGCCAAAGCCAGACCGACCAGGCCCGGACCGATTGCGGGCAAAGGGCCAATCACGCGCCGCGGGGCGGCAGGCGTCGTGGCATTCGGCGCGGGGATCGTCAGCGAGATTTCGCTTGACTCGTCGTCCAATTCCCTGGGCGCCCGCCAGACGGCCAAAGCCGCCAGCAGGAGGCCGGTGAGGTGCGTGGCCATGCAATAGGGGCAAAAGGCCCCGATGAGCCACTTCTGCACGATGGTGAACCACACGGCGCTTCCGGCGGCCGCTCCGGCTAGAACCAGCATCGCGCGCCACGCCAACCGCCGCACCGGCGCCTCCGTCGCCGGACCAATGCAAAGACTGGCCGCCAGCATCGCCAGGTACGCCCCCGCTGCCAGACCGCTGACGGGCAGTATCCCGCCAATCGTTGACCAACGGCTGTTGAGGACATGGTCGCAGGGCCCGCCGCCGCCGCAGCCGATTACCGGCCCGCCAATCAGATAATGCCAGCTCAGGAAAGCGCTCAACGCCAGACCCAGCGCGATCAAACCCGTCAAGACCCCGCGCCACCAGGGCCAGGACCGGCGAAGAGGGGTCATTTCTGGTTAGGCGCGCCGGGCGTTGGGCCGCTGGTGCCGAGCTGCGTCCCGCTGGCGTGCGCCTTGGTCAATGCGGCGGTGAGGGTGATGCCGCTGCCGGAGACCTGTGCTCCCACCGCGTGTGCCATGCCGAGCGGCGCCGCGACCGTGATGGAGGCGCCGGCGAGGCCGCCCCTGCCGCCGCCAAAGCCGCCGCGCCCGCCTCTGCCGCCGCCAGCGACGGAGGCGACAACCGCCGTCTCCACGTTCGTCCCGCTGTCAATGGTGATCGTCTGGCCGGCGCTAAAGCCTGCCGGGCTGGCCACTGGGATGGCGGTCGCGCCCACCTCCGTGGCAGTGCCCACAGTGGTGGCGCCTGGTGTGCCAACCTCCGCGATGACGATGGTCTCGCGGTTCGCACCCTTATCAATGGGAATCGTCTGGCCGGCGCTAAAGCCTGTCACGCTGGCGACTTTGATATTGTGCGCGCCCACGGCCGATTCGGCCGCCAGAATGCGGGCGGTCTGCACCTGGAAATCGCGGCAATTGCTGGCGCTATCGGCGCCATCCGGGTAACGCCCCACGCTCACGCTGGGCGTGGGACCAACGGGGCCACCGCGCCCGCCGAAGCCGCCTCTGCCCGCGCTGGGCGCAGGCACGCTGCAGCCAGATCCGGTCCCGCCTTGGTAGCCTTGGGCAGCCCATGGGTCAACCAACTCACCATAGTTGAGACTGTCAGCGACCAAGCCGGCGGCGTCCCGCAACACGATGCAGCCCGAACCGGCAAGGGCGGGACCTCCAAACCATTGGCTGGGCGGCGGCCCCTGGTATCCGGCGGTCGTGACCACCGCGTCACGCACGGCGGAGTTGATGGCGTGATCGTTGGCCAAGGGTTGGTCGAGTGTGATGCCGGCGCCCAGCGGTTGAAGCGGTTCATTACTCGAATGGGGATGGACCGTCGCCGGTTGGAAGCTAATCCCTGTTCCGTTGACACTGAATGGGAGATTGGCCGAATGATTGAATTTCAGCGGGGCCTCCAGTTCAAGGCTCGCGCGTACGCCGCCGCGCCCGCCGCCGCCGCCCTCCGCCGCGACGACGCTCTTGACCGTGACGGTCTCGATGCCATGTCCACTGCTGTCAATGTCCAACCTGATCTTGTCGCCCACCGAGATGTTGGCCCCGTTCATCGCCCGGATGGTGGTGTCACCGGCATTCGCGGCCCCAGCCAGACGAGTCTGTGTTCCCGGCTTGCCCACCTCGGTGACCGTGACGATCTCATAACTTTCCACATCTCTGGCGACCGCCGGGTAGGTTGAGCCGTATCCAAGGCCCAGCTTTTGGCCGGCCTCGACCGCGAAGCCGCCGCCGCCGAAGCCGAAGCCGAAGCCGCCGCTGCCAGCGTAAGGCACGCTGGTGGAACCTGGGGGGATCGTGATCACCGGACCGTCCGGAAGAGGTTGCCACAGCGTTGTCGTGGCGCCAGCCGCCGTCCCGAGGCTGGCGATCTTGCGGGTTTCCACGCCAGAGCCGGTGTCAATTTCAATGGTATCGCCGACGTTCATGCCATTGGTGCTCCGGACGTAGAGGGTGGCATCGCCCTTGTGCGCCGGAACCGCCAGACCGGAGTTGGCCAGGCCGAACACGTAGAAGCCTTTGGCAGCGAGTTTCGTCCCCGCCGGCGCCGTCACCGAAGAGAAGATGGGCTGCGCGGCGGGGTGCTCGGTCAGTGTCCAGCCGGAAAGGTCAACATCACTGCCGCCGGCGTTGTATAGCTCGATGAACGAGTCCGTCGAGTTAATGGCAAACTCGTTGATTTTGACCGGGCTGACATTCCGAATCTTCTCGGCCGCGGTCTCGGTTTGCGTCTGGCCGGTCGAGTTCTGCCACGAGGCATTGCCAACCAGGTCGCCGTTGAAGGCCTGCTGCCCCGAGGTGACCTTGAAGGTCGCGCTCACGCCCGCACCCGGCGCGACCGGGTCGGAGAAAGTCTTTGACGTCTCAGTGCCGCCAGAAACCACGGAAGTCCAACCCGCAGGCACGGTAATGCTCAACTTGACTCCCGCCGCGGGCGCACCCGTCGTATTCGTGAAGGTCACGGTGGTCTCCTGCGAGGAACCCGGTGAAAACGTTTGCAGTCCCGGCGGTGCGGCCTTTGCCGACGCCGGCGCCAGGCTCAGGGGCGGCACGTCGTACTTCGCAGCCACGACGTTGGCCTGCACCTTCTGGTCGGTGGCGTCCGTGGGGAAGGTCCCTCCGGCCGTCATCGCGCCTTCATAAAAGGTCCCCTGCGAGCCGTTGCTGTTGTCGCCGCCGTTGCCCAGGAGAATCGCCCCCTGCTTGCGCATCGGGTCATAGTTGCGGTCCACCCGCTTTCCGTCGAACATGACCTTCAGCTCGCCGCTCTGCGAGTCTCCACCCAGGGTCGCCCAGTGGTGCGGTTCACCCTTGGCCATCGCGGTGACGAATCGCCAGGGGATGATCGGCAGGTCGCAGTTCTTGGTTCCATTGGTGGTGACACAACCCACCAGGTTGTTCTCCTGGTCGGTCATGATCCACGGGCCGGGCGGTGGGCCGTGATACCAGGGAGTGGCGTTGCCAAAGTAGGTGGTTTCCATCGTGCCGGCGTCGTCATCGCGGCTGTCAATTTCGGCGTTGCCGTAGTCGTAGCAGCAGCCGCCGTTGTAATGATGGCCGTTCACGACCCAGTACTCGCCCTCCGCCTGGTCGTCCACCGCCGTGGCGTGCGCGTCATCACAACGCAACCCCATGCCCGGCGCGATGAACACGCCATAGACCTTGTGGCCCATGATCGTAATCGGCGCCCAATCCGCCACCGGAAGATTGTCAAACCCGCCCAAGGCCAGGAGGCTGCCGGTGCCGCCGCGCGGCGCCTGGGTGAGGTTGTTGCTGTGGCCGGACTGGTCGTAAATGGTGGTGATCCAACAATACGTGTTGGCGCAGAAGGCGTCCTGCGCCGCCGCGTTCGCGTATCCGCCGCCATCCGTCGCGGAGGGTTGAACGACGCCGATGTCCAGGGTCTTGCCATCCGACTGGCGCATCACCTGGTAGAGCGGGCCGTTATAGGAGGCGTAGAGCGCGCGCGTGGTGCTGTGGGCCGCCGCGCAGGGGGCGCCGGCAGCGGCGTAAATGTCACACGGGCCTTCCGGCCTGGGTGGAGAACCGGCGCCTGCCGCCCCGGCTGCCCTGACTATCAACAACGTGGCTACCGGCAGCGTGAGCGCCAGCGCAAGCAGTATCACAAGACTGATTTTCGATTTCATGTTTCTCCTAAACAGCAAACTTGTTCTTATTTGGTTCTCTGGCCGTGAACGCCACGGATAACCAGGGAAGGAGCAGCATATCCCGTCACGCCCGCGGCGGGAAGCAAAATCTTGACTGCCGACGCCAGCCGGCCAGATGACCAATAACGGGATTGTGTCCAACAATGGTTGATTGCATACTTCGAACTCATGAAGATCATCTCCTCCAAGGTCGTGCGCGGTCTTTTTTTTGTTTTGGGCGGCTTTTCGGCATTGGCGGGCAGCCAACGGGATCGCTCGTTCGATTCGAACTGGCGCTTTTTACGCGCCGATCCGCCCGGCGCCGAGGTCCCCGCGTTTAATGATTCCACTTGGCGCGCCCTTGATGTGCCGCATGATTGGAGCATTGAGGATTTGCCCGCCACGAACGCCGCCGTTTCGGACCAGGCGGCGGCGGTTCGCGTTGGCCCCTTTGATCGCAACCAAAGCAAAGGCGGCGCCAGCACCGGCCATGTTGTGGGCGGCACGGCCTGGTATCGCAAACATTTCACGCTGGCTTCAGCCGACGCCGGCAAACTCGTCGCCGTGCGCTTCGAGGGCGTCTATATGAACGCGGACTTTTGGATCAACGGCCACCCGCTGGGCAACCATCCTTACGGTTACACAAGCTTCGAATTCGATCTGACTCCTTACCTGAAACCGGCGGGCCAGGAAAACGTGCTCGCGGCGCGTGTCCGCAACGAGGGCAAGAACAGCCGCTGGTATTCCGGTTCGGGGATTTACCGCCACACCTGGCTGACGGTCACCGCGCCACTTTGCGTGCTGGCTTGGGGTGTCTTTGTTACCACGCCCGAAGTGTCCAAGGAAAAAGCCGTCGTGAAAATCGCGAGCGAAGTTCGCAACGCCACCCAGGCTGAAGCGGACGTGGTTGTCCGCGCGCGGGTGTTGGATGCCAGGGGCGCAACTGTCAAGACAACCGAGAGCCAACTGCGCTTGCCGGCCAACGAGACGCGGCAGGCGGAACAGACGGTGGAAGTGGGTTCGCCAAACCTGTGGTCGCCGGATTCGCCGGAGTTGTATTCAGCGGAAGTCCAAATCGTGGCGGCAGGCAAGGCGGTGGACGAGGTTTCAACGCATTTTGGAATTCGCAAGGTTGAAATTGACGCCGAACACGGTCTTCGGCTCAACGGCCAGATGCTCAAGCTCAAAGGCGGCTGCATGCACCACGACAACGGCCCGCTTGGCTCGGCGGCGATTGACCGCGCGGAGGAACGGCGCGTCGAGTTGCTCAAGACCAATGGTTTCAATGCGATTCGCACGAGCCATAATCCGCCGTCACCCGCATTTCTCGACGCCTGCGACCGGCTGGGCATGCTCGTGGTGGACGAGGCGTTCGATTGCTGGGATTCCGGCAAAAACCCGCAGGATTACCATCTGTATTTCAAGGACTGGTCCGAGCGCGACATCGCCTCGATGGTGCGCCGCGACCGCAATCATCCATCGGTCGTGATCTGGTCCATTGGCAACGAAATTCCGGAGCAATTCCGCGCCAATGCGACGGCGAAGCGTTTGCGTGAAGCCGTCCTGTCCCATGATTCCACCCGCCCCATCACCCAGGCGGTCTGCAACGACTGGGGCCAGGTGACCCGGAACTGGGACACGCTTTCCGATCCTGCGTTTCTGTATCTTGACGTGGCCGGTTACAACTACCTGCCGGGCAAATACGAATCCGACCATGCGCGCCATCCCGAGCGCGTGATCATGGGGACCGAATCGTATCCTAAGGACTTCTTCGACTACTGGTCGCTCGTGGAAAAACATCCGTATGCAATCGGCGACTTCACCTGGACGGCGATGGATTATCTGGGCGAATCGGGCATTGGCCACAGCGTTGTGAGCGCTGGCAGGGATAGTTTCTTCATGCCCTGGCCTTGGTTCAACGCCTGGTGTGGTGACATTGACATCTGCGGTTTCAAGAAGCCGCAGTCGTTTTATCGTGATGTTGTCTGGGGCCGCAGCCAGATCGAAATGGCGGCACATGCGCCCATTGCCGGGGACCAGCAGGAACGCGTCAGCGGTTGGGGCTGGCCCGATGAATCGCAATCATGGAACTGGCCGGGACAGGAAGGCAAGCCGTTGCAGGTTGCGGTTTATTCACGGTGCGAAAGCGTCCGGTTGGAACTCAACGGCAATGTCATTGGTGAGAAGCCGGTTTCCGACGCGACGAAACTCACCGCGAAGTTCGAGGTGCCCTACGCGCCGGGCGAACTCCGGGCGATCGGCTTGATCCAGGGCAAAGCCGTCGCGCAAACGATGCTGAAAACCAGCGGCGCTCCAAAGAAACTGAAGCTGACCGCCGACCGGGGAACTATTCGCGCAGATCGCAACGACCTGTCTTATGTGACCGTTGAAATCGTGGACGCGGACGGCCGGCGCGTGCCGAACGCGGAGATTCCCGTGCGGTTCTCGGTGACCGGAGCGGGGGAACTGGCGGCCCAAGGCAGCAGCAGCCCGAATACGCCGGCGAGTTTCCACGCTCCATCCCGCCAGACCTTTCAAGGACGCTGCCTGGTGATTTTGCGGCCAACCGGTTCACGCGGGAGGATTCAACTCCGCGCCGAGGCTGACGGCCTGAAGTCGTCGCAAATCGCCGTGTCAACCCGTTGACTGCGCCAATGAAATCGCCTCTTATGAACAACCGGAACCAATTTATGCCACCCGGATTCATCGTCCGTGTGTTCGCGATTGCGATCCTTGGTTGCGCGGCAACGCTCTGTGGAGCGGCAGACTCAAACCCAAGTGACATGACACTCTGGTACCGCCAGCCGGCCACCGCCTGGCTCCAGGCCATGCCCTTGGGCAACGGGATGATCGGGGCCATGGTCTTCGGCGGCGTCCCGCAGGAGCGGATCGCGCTCAACGAGTCGTCCTTCTGGTCCGGGCGTCCGCACAACTACGACAATCCCGAAGCGTTCCAGTATTTCCCCCAAATTCGCGATCTGGTTTTTGCGGACAAGTTCCAGGAGGCCGAGAAGATGGCCAACGCACACTTCTGGGGCAAGCCCAAGGCGCAGGAGGCCTACCAGCCGATAGGCGACCTGCTTTTGGACTTTGGCGCCACTCACTTCACCGACTACCGCCGCGAGCTGGACATGGAAACCGGAATTGCCAAAGTGAGCTATCGCTTGAGTGACGCCGTGATCACTCGCGAGACCTTCGTCTCCTGGCCCGACCGCGTTCTGGTTGTGCGCGTCAGCTCCGACCGGCCCGGCCGGGTGTCCCTCGGCGTCCAGTTTCGCGGCCCGTATCTGGAGACGAGTGTCGCCGAGCCTGGCCGTCTCGTCGTGGACGGAACCTGGAAAGGCCCGTTTGCAGCCCCGAATTCGGGGATGGCTGGCCTGATTGCGCGGACGGAAGGCAACGGCCTGCGCTACGAGGCGGCGTTGGCCGCCCGTCTCGAAGGCGGCCGGTCCGAGGCCGCAGGCTCGACGCTTAACATCACCAACGCCGACGCCGTCACCCTCGTCCTGGCATTGTCCACCAGCTTTGTGAACTACCATGACATCAGCGGCTACCCCGCGGCCCGGTGCAAGCAAGTCCTGGACGCCGCCGCTGGCAAGGACTTCGCCACGCTGCTTGGCCGGCATGTGAACGATTTCCGCGGCCTGATGGGCCGAGTCCACCTGAACGTGGGCGACGCGGCGCTCGGCGCCACCCCCACCGACCAGCGTCTCCAGGCCGTGCGCGCCGGCGGAGAAGATCCCAATCTGGAGGCGCTCTGCTTCCAACTCGGCCGATATATTCTGGCCTCCAGCAGCCGCGCCGGCGGTCAGCCGGCCAATCTGCAAGGCATCTGGGATGAGGACATTCTGCCGTCTTGGGGAAGCAAGTACACCGTCAACATCAACACGGAAATGAACTACTGGCCGGCGGAGGTTTGCAATCTGGCCGAATGCCATCAGCCCCTGTTTGACCTGACCAAGGACCTCTCCGAGACGGGCGCCAGGACCGCCAAGACCCAATACAACGCCGGCGGCTGGGTGCTCCATCACAACACCGATCTCTGGCGCGGCACGGCGCCGGTTGACGCCGCCAAGTACGGCATGTGGCCGATGGGCGGCGCCTGGCTCTGCCAGCACTTGTGGGAACATTACGCCTTCTCCGACGACACCCATTTTCTCCGGGAGTATTACCCCGTGATGAGAGGCGCCGCGCAGTTCCTGCTCGAAGTGATGGTGGAAGAGCCTAAACACCATTGGCTGGTCACGCCGCTCTCCATGTCCCCGGAACACTCCTATCTTGACAAAGACGGGAACACGGCGGTTGTCTCGCCGGGACCGACCATGGACGTCGCCCTCATCCGGGAGTTGTTCTCGCACTGCATTGAGGCGGAGCAGATTCTCGGTCAGGATGGGGATTTCGGCGTCAAGCTCGCCGACGCCCTCAAGAAGCTCCCACCCTACCGGATCGGCAGTAACGGCTTTGTCCAAGAGTGGATCGAGGACTGGACGCCCGGGCCTGAAGGCCACAACGTCTCGCCGCTCTTCCCGTTCTTCCCCGGCAACACCGTCACCCTGCGCGGGAACCCCGATCTCGCCGCGGCGTACCAGAAGTGGATGGAAGCCCATTCATCGCCGAGAGGATTTCAGCTTGCCTGGAGTGTTGCCATGTGGGCCCGCCTTGAGCGCGGCGACAAGGCCGGCGCGCTGGTGCGGAGGTTCGTGTCAACAAGCCCCGCCGACAACCTGCACAACCGCGCGGGCAACCAGTCCGACGCCAGTTTTGGCCTGACTGCGGCCATTGCCGAGACCCTCCTGCAAAGCCACGCGGGGGAAATCTCCCTGTTGCCCGCCTTGCCGCCGCAATGGCCCAACGGCTCGGTCAAAGGACTGCGCGCCCGCGGAGCCTTTGAAGTCGATATTTCCTGGCGTGACGGGAAGCTTGTCGAAGCGGCCATTCGTTCGATCAACGGCGGTTCCGCGAAATTGCGTTACGGCTCAGTGACGCGCGAGGTGAAATTGCGCAAGGGCGAAGTGTATCGATGGAACGGATAACAATCTCCCAATTCATGCCGATTCAAAACCGTCTTTCCGAATGAAAACAAGCAAACTCTTCGGTTCCATTTGTTCCCCCAATCCTCATCGAATCGGGGCGTTTTTCACCGAACAGGTGAGGCCGGCAGGGCGACGCTCCTGCGGAGCCTTCTCCCGCGGAATCGGCTCGGCAGGAGCCTCGCCCTACCGAGCTTGGCTAAGGATTCGGGTTTGTTCACTCGTTCTCATCGCCGCGGCGGGCGTCTTCATCTCATCGACGGTTCTCTTGGCGGTGGAGAGCGCTCCATTGCCGTTTGTAAGCCCGATGTTCGGCGACAATATGGTTCTACAGCGCGGAAAGCCCAACACCATTTGGGGATGGGCCAGGGCAGGCCAGGAAGTCCGCGTCACAGTTGCGGACAGCACGGTGAAGACGGTGACCAGGGACGACGGCCGTTGGTCAGTCGTGATCCAGCCTCCCGCGCCGGGGGGGCCGTACACTATTGTCATCGACGGTCCGCAACACGTTGAAATCCGCGACGTGCTGGTGGGAGACGTGTGGTTGTGCGGCGGGCAGTCCAACATGGAGATGGCGCTGGGCCAGGCCCGAAACGGGAGCGAGGAGGTCAAGGCCGCGGACCACCCCCGAATCCGGTTCTTCGTTGTGAGGCAGCAGGTGGCTTACGCGCCGGCGGCAGTTCCGCAAGGATCGTGGAAAATCTGTTCACCGAATACCGTTGGCGGGGAATCCGGCGGCTTCTCGGCGGTGGCTTACTTTTTTGGACGCAAGTTGCAACAGGAACTGGATGTGCCGGTCGGATTGGTGGAGGATTGCGTCGGGGGCACGCCGGCGGAATCCTGGACGAGCGCCGGGACGCTCCGTTCACTCAAGGATTTTGACTCCGCGCTGGATGAATTGGCGCGTCTCGAGGCCAAGGGCGCGCCGCAATACGGCAACTTCATTTCGCACTGGTACGATGAGTATGATCCAGGCCAGAAAGACAACGCCTGGTTCCAACCCGGCCTCGACGATGCTGATTGGAAGCCCGTAACCATTCCCGGCGGCTTCGGCGAACTGGGTGTTCCCGAGTTTCCAGCTCTCTGTTACTTTCGCAAGAGCGTCGTGCTGCCGGACCCGGTTCCACCAGGGACGGCGCGGATTCTCCTCGGTATCGTCGAGCGGATGGATACCACCTTCGTCAACGGCCGCCAGGTTGGCGCCAGCGCATGGGTGGAGAACCCTCGCGCTTACAGGATTCCGGATGCCACTCTCAAGCCGGGCACGAATGTCGTCGCCATCCGCGTGCTCAAAACAAAACCGGATGGCGGATTCAAATCGCAGCCTGAAGCGCTCAAGCTGGTTCTGGGAAATCAAACCGAAATCCCTCTGGCCGGTGACTGGAAAGGCAAGCTCAGCGTTGACGCGCGTCCGCCCCACCCGTTGCCCGCCGGGTTTGAGAACTGGCCGGTCATGCCCGCCGTGCTCTACAACGGCATGATTGCTCCCGTGGCGCCATTGGCCATCACTGGCGCGATCTGGTACCAAGGCGAGGCCAACACCGGGCGCGCCGCGCAATATCGCACGCTGTTGCCGGCGATGATCGCCGACTGGCGAAGGAGTTTCGGGCAGGGTGATTTTCCATTCTACATCGTC
>Ga0224558_1000194_pt1 | contig 71510 bp, 69 predicted proteins | sample 714S32024metaG_FD_180682 | JGI IMG/M metagenome (GOLD analysis project Ga0224558, IMG submission 180682) | Peat soil microbial communities from Stordalen Mire, Sweden - 717 S3 20-24 | ecosystem: Environmental > Terrestrial > Soil > Wetlands > Peat | place: Sweden: Norrbotten County, Stordalen... | reverse complement strand
TTTTTAAATCGATAAAAAGAAGAAACGTATTTATTTGTTTGTTATTATTCATTTTCTAATGTAATAAATTTAAATTAACCGGACAGTAATGATTAGCTAATAATATAGAAACATTATTTATGCGATGATTGATTCCTTCAATACCAGCAAAAAGTGATCGAATAAATGTTCTTCGCCAAAATTGTTTCTGATTTTTCTTAACCATTTTAAGGCTTAAAGATATGTCAGCCCCTGCAACTTTAACAATATCTAATAAATCATAAATAATTATTTTTGATTCACGAAGACTAATCATATAAGACGATGACAACCTTTTTTATTTTGAGTTCATTCCATTAATCTAACAATTAATATACATATTACTTTATGTACCGGTTTTAAACAAAATCTGTTCTTGGAATGGTATGTTTCTACACGAATATTTATTTAAAATCAAAGAATTATTATTGAAGTCTTGCGTAAAAAGTGTTTACTGTCGGACACATTGAATAGCGGGGAAAAAATGACTAAAAAAACAAAACCGGTGGAAATAGATTTTAATCCCGAATTCCAAAGCGCCTTTTTTCTGATGGAAGAGACGGATAAAAATATCTTCATCACAGGACGGGCCGGCACCGGCAAGTCAACTCTGCTGAATTATTTTCATAACAACACAGGAAAAAACGCCGTCATCTTGGCGCCGACGGGTGTTGCCGCCGTTAATGTAGGCGGACAAACAATTCATTCCTTTTTCCATTTCAAACCCAATGTAACGCTTGCCGCCATCAAGAAAAAAAGGGCGACCGGCAAAGAAAAAACATCTATCTATAAAAAGTTGAAAACAATCGTCATTGATGAAGTATCCATGGTGCGGGCTGATCTGCTTGACTGCGTTGATAAATTTCTGCGGCTGAACGGCCCCAATTCCAAACGCCCCTTCGGCGGTGTGCAGATGATCTTCATCGGCGATTTCTATCAGTTGCCGCCGGTAGTTTCCAGCGCCGAGCGGGAAATATTCCGCTCGCATTATGCCAGTCCATTTTTCTTCAGCGCCAAAGTATTTCCGCAGTTGGAACTGGAATTTATTGAACTGGAAAAGGTTTACCGCCAGAAGGATGATGAATTTGTCCGCCTGCTCAACACTATCCGCAATAACTCCATTACGGATGATGATCTCGCGTTGTTCAATAAGCGCTGCAATCCTTCTTTTGCCGCTTCCGATGATGATTTTTATATTTCGCTCACGAGCACTAATGATCTCGCCGACAGCATCAACGAGCAACGTTTGGCTGAGCTGTCCGGAAAAATATGGAAGGCCGGGGGAATAATCGATGGCGATTTCGGCAAGGAATATCTGCCGACGGCAGTCGAGCTGAAACTCAAAAAAGGCGCGCAGATTATGCTGCTTAATAACGATTCATACGGGCAGTGGATTAACGGGACAATCGGCAAGGTGAAAAAATTTGAAAAGGACGAGGAAGGAGAAGATGTAATCGTAGCCGAACTGGATAACGGCGAAACGGTGCAAATCTCTCCCTACACATGGAAAATATACAAATTCTTTCTCAAAAACGAGGAGCTGCGCTCGGAAGAGGTCGGGTCTTTCCGCCAGTATCCGGTGCGGCTGGCCTTTGCCGTGACGATTCATAAAAGCCAGGGGAAAACTTTTGAAAAGGTTATCATTGATGTGGGTCGCGGTACATTCGCTCACGGGCAGATGTATGTGGCTCTTTCCCGTTGCACGACTCTGGAAGGCATTGTCCTGAAACAACCCTTGAAGAAAAATCATATTCTGATGGATTGGCAGGTGGTCAAATTCTTAACCGGTATGCAGTACGCCAAAGCCGCGCTGACCTGTAGCCGCGAGGACAAACTGGAGATACTGGCCACGGCAATTAAAGAAAATCAAACCGTCGAGATTGTTTATCTCAAAGCAAAAGATGAAAAATCAAAGCGCCTGATCCGGCCCGTCGTGATAGAGGATATGGAATACAACGGACACTCGTTTCTGGGATTGGGAGCTTATTGTCTGGAACGCAATCAAAAACGAGTCTTTAATGTGGATCGGATATTGGAAATCTGCGTATCGCCGAATGAATCATGGGGATAAATATCTCCGCCGCTTTGCGGGATTGTTCGGCTTACAAATTTCATTGCGCTAAGCTTATGAAATTTGAGTCTCACTACAACTAACGCTTCAAACTTTACTTCGTTCGTTTTACCACGGCGCTACGCGTTTGGTATAATTCGTCCAGCAAGTTTCAGTGCACTTTGTTTCTGAAGCTTGGGACTCATTATCAGCGAGTCTCATTAAAAACACCTTGACAAAATATTCCTGTTAAATAACATTAGCTGCCTTATGAGCGGGCGTAATTCAGTGGTAGAATGTCAGCTTCCCAAGCTGGACGTCGCCGGTTCGAGCCCGGTCGCCCGCTCCATTTAATATCAATAACTTACAAAGTTTTTTCAGTTTTCTAATCATTAAGAAATCAAGCTTCCCCAGCACTATCCCCAGCAAATGGATATAAGATCATCTTTTTTAAAGAGTTAGTTTTTGACATACAAAAAATGGGTTTTTTAGATCGTTAAAATACGGCTAATGGCAGGGAATCAAGTCTGGCAGATTGATCTTCTTACGTTTAAACACTTTAAACATATGTTTATATTGCTTAATTATCCTATTTTTTCATTGATGTTTTAAATAATATTTAAAGATTAATACTTAATTATATCAGATACTAATGACCATTTTTCTGTTTCGTTTTTAAACTTGAGCAGAATTTTTCTGCGTAGGGTCTCCTGTAGCAAACCCGTGTACTCTTCCATTAACCCCTTACCTGAGTTCTTCACTCCTTAATTACGAATAGGCAATTATTAAATGTCCTTTCCCCTCTCGAAAGAATTATTGTTCTGGGGCGTTTTCTAAATTGAGTTTGATAAAAAAATGGATCAAGTGCAAGGCTGAACATGCCGGGGGGGTGTATTTTCGGGCCTTTTGGGGGTACAAGTGGCGCCGGTCATCGGCTCATGTGTGCTATCTCCATATGAAGAGAGTATACGGCAGTTAATGTTTTATGGAGGGGCATTCGGGTGAGGCTTAGCTTCCTGCTAAAGCAACAAGCATTTCTTCCTATTATTGTTTTCCCGGGAGTAGGTAATATGTCTTGACAAAATCTAAGACAGGCGTATCATATATTAAACAGCGGTGAGTTGCGAAGGTTGCTTGCTCCGCTATACAAATGTGCTAAAGGCCGGTGTAAAGTTTCTAATTAGTCCGTAGCCTTTGGCGCGGGCTTTTTTTTTGGAAAAAATTGAACATTAAGTGAATTTTAAATTAACGAACATAATAGAAAGGTAAATCAAATGAGCAAATTGAAAACACGTCACATTTACACCTCCGAATCGGTTTCAGAAGGACATCCGGACAAAGTATGCGATCAGATTTCCGATGCAATTCTGGACGCCTGCCTGGCCCAAGATCCAAAGTCCCACGTTGGTTGTGAGACCGCCGTTGGTCCAAATCTTGTAGTCAACCTAGGAGAAATAACCTGCAAGAATTGGAAAAAGATCAATCCGCAGGAAATCGCACGTAAGGTCGTGGAGGACATTGGATATGATGACCCATCCGAGGGATTCAGTTACGACACTTTTAATTATGTCTGCGCCATTCATAAGCAGTCGGAGAATATCGAGAGAGGAGTAGACCGTGGACCTATTGAGAATCAAGGTGCAGGAGATCAAGGTATGATGTTCGGTTATGCATCCAATGCCACACCTCAATTAATGCCTGCCCCAATCATGTTTGCACACAGATTGTTGGAGGAACTGACTAAACTTCGTAAGGAGAAGGCTATTGAATATCTCCGCCCAGATTCCAAGGCGCAGGTTAGCGTGTTACACGAGGATGGAAAAGCTGTTAAAATTACAACAGTCGTAATTTCCCATCAAACCCGTGATGTACCACTAAAGCTAATCCGCAAAGATCTGATAGAGGTTGCTCATGAAGTCCTGGACAAAACAGGATTGCTGACTAACCGGACTGAGTTTTTCATCAACCCGACTGGAAAGTTTGTGATTGGCGGTCCATGCGGCGATGCTGGTGTTACAGGTCGTAAGATTATCGTGGATTCCTATGGTGGCGTAGGATCACATGGCGGCGGTGCTTTTTCCGGCAAAGATCCGTCTAAGGTGGATCGGTCTGCTGCTTATTATGCACGTTACGCCGCCAAAAATATTGTCGCCGCGAAACTGGCCGACAAATGCGAGATTCAGATCGCCTATGCTATTGGTGTGGCCAAGCCTCTTAGTATCAATGTCAGCACCTATGACACGGGGAAAATTGATGAGGATAAGATTGCCCGGATTCTTACGGATGGCAAAATATTTGATTTCCGTCCGGCTATGATGATCAAGGACCTGGGACTCACCGCGCCAAAAGGCTGGAGTTATCGCAAGAGCTGTAACTATGGCCACTTTGGCCGCAAGGGCTTCCCCTGGGAAAAGACCGATCGTGTGAAAGCACTTAGGGAAGCCGCAGGGCTGAAGTAAAAAGGCATAATGGTAGGATAACAAACAGGAGATGATAAACATATCATGACTAAATAAATAACAGCGGCGATTTAAACAGGTTACTTGCTCCGCTATAAAAATATGCTAAAGGCCATGTGTTTTTATTAATGAACCCGTTGCCTCTTGGCGCGGGTTTTTTGTTTTTGGGACAGGTATGACCGCCTTGTCATTGGTGGTTATGGTTTTTCAGCTCCAGGAAATAGGAAATGATGTCCGGAACTGACACTGACAAATTTAACAGAAAAAGGAGGCATTATGAACAAAAATAATTCAAAGAATGAAAATGATTGCAGGGAGCAAAAACCTTTTTTCAAGGGGTATCCTTATTTGATGATTGTTATCAAAAACTGGTTTTTTCACATCAACCTTCTCTCCAAACAAAACAATCCTGAAGATCTCTTTCGGCTTGCGCAAGCTCAAACGGACGCTAACAAATTAGGGGTCTTCCTTGTGCTGAATGAGAATAAAGGTGTGTATTTTTTACCGGAGAGTAAACCGCGTTTCTTAGAACAAATCCCCAAGGGTGGGGGGCATTTTGTAACAGGCCGGCTGCTGCTCTCCGCAAAACAGCCAGCTGATGTTGATCTTTTACTGAGAGAGAAAGAACTTAAGGACTTTATCCAAAGAAACAGAACGTCAGGTTATATTGTAGGAGACCTCTCAAAGGGAGGTCGGAAAGCGACACATGAAGAACTAATATGCCTTCAGGGTTTTCAGGAAAACGGACTTCCTAAGGGGCTTGTGATCTGTATGGTATGTGGAGATTACAAAGGAGAGTGTCTTGATCTAAATAAGATAATGGATGATTTTCTTATAGTCAGAGTATCCTGCTATTGCGAGAATGACAATCTCTGCGCTTATTGCGGCGGACAACTCAATAAAAGGAAGGCAAATGCCAATCGTTACAATCCAGAGGACGGAAAAATATGGCACGCTCCTAGTTTTTCAGTGCTGAGCGATTATCATCAATGCTCATATTCGACCGTAAAGGATTCCCTGGAAAAAAATAGACAGAGTGTTCGCCCTTCTTGAAGAGGCCGGACTGAAGTAAAAAGGGAAATGATGATGCACTCCCGGCATTCTCTAATCACAGGAGAAGATGTTATTAAACACTTATGAAAGTGTTAACCTAGAAAGAATTTGATAATGGAGGAGGCTACGTTGGACGAGAAAGCGAGAGCGGAATACGAGGCGATGGGTATCAAAGTAAGATCAGGCCCCCTCCCACCCATTGCGCGGGCGCGTCTGATGGGTCTATGTGAAATATGGTGATTTTTATCGTCGAATGTGAATTGTATTTATTACCACAAAAAGATATACATAAATAATTTCTTTTTGAAAAATCACCAAATCGTCAGAAATGCATGATTGGCTTGGGTTAGCTGAATTTGTAAATTAAATAGGTCCGTCTTTGATATTGTCCTTAAACAGCCTAGCTTTTTTCAAAATTAAATCCCGTTCTTCCGCTTCAAGCCTAGCTTTTTTTTGATACCAATAATATACAGCAAAAGCAGCTGAACATAATACAATAATAAATAAGCACAATGATTGACCGTAAAATTCACTAATTCCTAATATTGCAATATATACTGTGGCTACTATAACAACTAATATACTAATGGCATTCACTATCTCAACAAAATTATAGACGAACCCTTTTCTTTTTTCCGATGCGGTTGTCACTAAATAAATCACTAAGCAAAAAATACCCAATACAGTATCAATGCATAATGTGACAACAAAAGTATTTGTCCAAGAATCACCAGGTGACCTGAAAATAATGGCATACGGCAATGCAGGTATTAATGAGAAAAATAACACCATAGAAATCAAATTTAGTATGGTTTTAAGTTTAGCCAGCATTATAACCTTCTATAACATACTAGTGACATTATTTTAATAAGACATTCCCTTCGGTATGGTTAAACTATAGGAAATCCGATCTTGTATGTCAAGGATATCTTGGCCACAAAATGTACTTGTCCTTTAGGTTTCCTCCTTCTCTGTTGATCCTGATGCTTCCATATCTTCTTCAGCAGCTTGAGCCTCACACGCATACCAACCACCATTAATTCCGCGTCCGGCAATAACTGGAAGACCGCAAGATTGTCCGGTGTAATTTAATTTGGAGCCCACAGAGATCCCCGGTAGATTTTCCGCATACCACCAAACATACCCCCAAATCATTCAGGCTGCTCACTCTCTTTTGCCTCTATCAAGCGGGCAGTCTCAGCGTTCAATCGCTCAGTCAACTCCTTTTCCCGGACTTCGCACTGGAGCACCAGCGCCCGGATGTCGACGATAGCGGTTGGCTTCTCAGGACTGTAGCTTCCATCGAGTTTCCATGTCTGATCAATGGCCTTCAATGATATATTTGGGTCTACGTGATCAACATGCGATTTTAGTTTATTTATTCTATACCCTCTCGTAAGCCCAAAAATATTCATCAATTCAGCAATAGCAAGTCTTACGTCATCTTTTTCCATTAAAGCGTTTTGCATTGCTTTCGCACTCGCTCTGCTTGAAACGTCAAAGCTATCCATTACTGCTTGGGTTCTACTTTTGCCCTCCGCAACAGCCACAGCAAATTTTTGTTCCTTTGGTGTGAGATTATCCAAGCACTTGGGTTTCGGCATAATCCTCTTTAATCTCTTACAAATTGCCACGGGTGAAACATTGAAATGCTCAGCTATCTGTTTTTGACTTTTTCCTTCACGAAGAAGCTGCAATACAATGTTGTCGTCAACCTTTCTTTGCGCCATATTATTAACCTCTATTTTAGTTATTATTAACCAATTAATCTTAATTTCTTTTGATCCCTTGTCTTAATTTTTCGGCCTCTAATGTGACACAGGCCGCTCGCTTTCTCTGCACTTTGGTATTCCTCCCCGCCACGGTTCATAAATTTAGAATTAGAACATCACCCCTTAAAGGAGGGTGATTTTTCTAAGTTCTAAAACTCTAAAATTTATATTTAGAACCTTTAGAGAATTTAGAACATTTAGAACGTGTCATAAAAGTTCTATTAAATATGAAAGTTCTAAACTTCGTCATAATTAGCAAGCCGGATTTTCTTCCAATGTTCGCCCCGGCCTCTTTTTTCGTTCAGTAAGAAGCGCGGTTCTTTCGGATTTTGCGCCCACAACATGAAGTCACTTATCCGCTTGTCTGAAAGCTCTGTTTTCTGTTTGAAGATACTTTTAAACATTTTAATTTCCATTTCTTCATTTTTCAGAATTGCAGCGGCAGCCGGATAATATGTTGATAATGGCGGCACTGATTTAGTTCTGGAAGTTTTCTTTTCCGGTATAATGTCATCAGCGCGGCGGAAACAATAGTCTTCCCCCTCATTCGTCCAGACAACTGAAAAAGGTTTAATCGGCGGATAATTACGTTGCAAAATTTCAATGACAATGGCTTCCTGTTCCCTAGCGTGTTGCGTTAGAGCAAGGGCGGCATCATAATCCCGGCCTAGAACATTAGAACCAGCGCCCCTGTCTTGAATATTCCTATCGCCGGGTGAACCTTTAGGATCATGGTGAACATAGGCAACCGCTGCGCCTGTTTCTTCCGCCAGCATATCAAAACACGCCATTATAGCTTTCATATCTTCGGCGGCATTCTCAACGCCTATTGCTATTTTATAAAGTGGATCAAAAACTATAAGTTCGGGGTGAAAGTCTTGAATGTCCATTTTTATTCGTTCTACACCTGCTGCGCCTGCAAGTCCTAATCCACGGCCATTAAGAATATATAATCTGCCGTCTATATCAGCGGGATTGATTCCTAAAGCACGGATCATTCTCTTTAATCTTAGGTGGCAATGATTTTTCCTGATTTCAAGCTGAATATAAATAACGTTCCGTTTTTGCGGGATATTTAGTCCTAGAAAATTTTCCCCGGCAGCGGCACATAAACATAATTGCAAAGCATTAAATGACTTCCTTGTTTTGCTGCTGCCGATGATCGCCAGCTTATCGCCAACATCAAAAAGATTTTCAATAATCTGATCCGGTTCTTCGGCTTTTTCTTCCGCCCATTTAGAAGCGTTTAGAAAATTCAGCGGTTCATTTTCATTCAAAAACAATTTAAGTTTTGAGATAATCATATTCGCTGCTGCTGGATCACCGTCCTGCATTGCTTGTAAGAAATCACGGATAAGAACTTCCACCGGGTTTTCGTTTGTTTGTTCATAGAAATCAGCAAAGCCGTTCATTGATTCCCTTCCTTTTCTGGTATGTTCAGCCAGAGAATTCTTTGATATTTTCCTGTATCGCGTAAATGTCCCGGCAGCCTTGACAACCGCGCCGGATTAGAGCAAGCGGGATCAACGCCCAGAGGTATTAAGTATTGATCATATAGTTTTTGTTTTATTTCACGCTGCCAGTCACTTATTGAGTTAATGTTAGTTAATTTAATCCAACCATGAATTGATTTCCCGCCGGAATCCATGAGCGCCATAATCGGCAGCTTTGCCGCTGTCCAAAATCGGATTTGTTCTTCACGGTTCAGATTATCGAATTCAACAAGGCAGTATCGGAATGAATTAATGTTATTGTCACCCCGGAATGTTTCCCCGTCACCGCCTTTTTTCGGCGCTGGTTTGCCTGTAAATGGATTTATGATTATAAAGGGCGCTGTCTTGCCCCCGGATTGAAAAAACTTAATCCACGCTGCCGCTGTGCGGATATTCTGGCCGATTATTCCGGGTTCCAATCGTTCACCGATAAAGAGCAAATCAGAAGGTTCAAACATGACCAAGAGAAAATTAATTGGATCATCTTCCGGCGGCCAGCCAATCCGAATTGGTGACTTTTCCCATAAATCAACTTCTTCTGAAATATTGGATTGTTCAAGTATTCGCTGCAACGTTGCCTTACTGTCTTTGATAATTGGCTTAGATTTTGGCGGAATATAGCGCCTGTATCTTTCGCCATTAGGTAAAGTGATATTGCAGTTATCTTTGGCGGCGCGGATAATCGCTTCATTGATTTCCTTATCCGAAACTTTCCGCTTGCCTGCCGGAATAGAACCGCGAATTTCAGAAAAGATTTCTTCCGGCGGTATGTCTGCTAACACCCCCAGATTTGCAGCGCTTAATAATGAGGGGTGACAACCAGTTCCCGGCGCTGGCATACTGTTCAGTTTATCAATATATTTTTCGTGTGCTGACATTACACGGCCTCATTAAAACTAATGCGGCGGCCTTCAACCCATTTGATTACATCTTCGCTTTTGTAACGGATTGAGCGCCCGGAAGTTCCAACCTTGTAATAAGGTAAATTACGGCGGCAAAAGCGGTCATTTCTCAAAGTGGATAATGCTCTGCCAGTGATCGCCGAAACTTCTTTTTCGTTTAAGTAAGGCTTTTCTAACAATTCTTTCATTTTGCTTTTTCTCCCTTCAAAGTGATTTAAGGTTACAGAAAATAAATTCCCATAACGATGATTTAATAATAGGGATTAAAGGTATAAGCTTCAATGAAATAGGAAGAAATTTTCACGGAAAACGTAACGTTTCCGGTGGATTGCCTAAAACGTAACGTTTCCGGTGGGTGTAATTTGGGGGGTATTATTTTTTGAAGGGATTAGTTTTTATTTTATCTGACTTTGTATTGCGCATAATGTCAATAATCGTATCTATATCAAGGCCACTTAAAATAGGCTTGCCGTCTTTATCAATTTTTTTTGTCCTTGTTAGAACAAACTTCCCTGTTGCTGTTTTTACATTTTTTAAATCCGGCATTACTTTTTCTTGAATGTATTTAGCAATTTTGTTTTGTGATAACTTCTCTAAAACCTTCTTCTCTGTTGGATTATTAATTAGTCTCAAAAAAGTTTCAGTAACATATTTTTCTTTAACAGCGTGCTTTTCTCTTGTTGTTTCGGTAGCTTTTGCAATGCGAGTAACATCACGTTGTTTTGCTCGCTGTCTCTCAATCTCCTTCCCAGTTTCTTTAGCATTTGATAGTTTTAAACTCTCTTGGTAAGCTTCAATGGATGGAATTAATCTGTCATTCATAAATGGTAAATTCTGGATTTCTTCAATTACTTCATCTGGAAAGGATTCTATAGGTAGCCCGGCAAATCTTTCTGATTCCAAGACTAATGTCAGAACCTTTATGCGTGTTTCATTATGAGGGGTTGAAAGTTTCCGTTTATTAATTTCATCCAACTCTTTTTGAGCATGTTTCTTTAGGACATTTAATTTTTCACTGTCTTCATATTCACGCCTTTCCTCATCTTCTTTTGTAGGAATCCTCATTGCCTTCCCTCTCACAGCACCCCTTTGTTTAGCCGGAAAAACAGAAAAGGGGTTCTCTCTGCTTATCGGTTAGCTTTACCTATCCCCGGCTTTTATTTTATCCTTTAATTTTTTACTTCACTATTGACAGTGATACTATAATTTAGTATCATACAACTATGAACAGCACTCAACGCAAGACACTGGCCGCGATATTTTCCGAACCCGTCCCCCGGAATTTGGAATGGCGAAAGATCGAAGCCTTGTTTATTGCGCTAGGGTGCGAATTGATAGAAGGCAGGGGGTCGCGTGTCGGTTTTAGAAAAGACGATTTACGCGCCGATTTCCACCGGCCACACCCCGGCAAAGAAGCCAAACCGTACCAAGTAAGGGCGGCGCGTGAATTTCTTGAACAATTAGAGGTAAAGCCATGAACAAACCAATAACATATGAAGGCTATACGGCAAAGATTGAATACAGTGAAGAAGACGAATGTCTCATTGGCCGGGTTTCCGGGATTCGCCATATCATAACTTTTCACGGTGATTCTGTGAAGAAAGTCAAAGAAGCTTTTAAAGAAGCCGTTGACTTTTATCTTGACACTTGCGCCAAGAGAAACGAGACGCCCGAAAAGCCCTTTACTGGCCGTTTTGTTGTCCGTGTCAGCCCGGAGCTTCATAGCAAAATAGCCACTGCCGCAAAGCGCGAACATAAGAGCATTAACACATGGATTGCGGAAGCCTGTAAAAATCGCGCGGCTTAATGGATTGAGCAAGTTTGTTTTCTCGATTATCATTAGGCCTTTTCTTCTTTGTATATTTCAATCACGTTTTTATTTGTTGCCGCGTCTATAATCTGCCCGGCCAATGTTGAAGCGTTCTTTAATGTCTCATCTCTTAAATGTGAATATCTTTGAGTCATGACAGGGGATTTATGCGTTAATAGCTTTTGCAATGTATATAAATCAACTTTGCCGGATGAAGCAAGCATTGAAGCGTATGTATGCCTTAATCCATGCAAAGCGCGGAAGTCTGCCGGGAGTTTTGCAACTTCTTTAATACGATTAACCCGCTTTTGTATATCAGTAAAAGGCTTGCCGTCTTTTCGTACAAAAATGTTTTCAGACTGCCGGGGGTGTCTTTCTAATATTTGCCGCGCCTGTTCATTCAATGGGATTTTCTGACTAACGCCGCCCTTTGGGTTTCTGATAGTAATAAAGCCGCGCTGAAAATCAATGTCATTCCATTTCAGCTTGAACATTTCCCCCCGCCTCATGCCTGTATATAGAGCAAGGCGCATAATGTTGGCCGCCTCAATATCAGTTGAATTGTCAATGGCCGTTAATAGGTTCTTTAATTGTTCGGCTGTTAAATCTTCCGTTTTCTGATTATCAACCTTTGGCATGTCAATTTGAAAGTCTAGCCCTAAACATAAATTTCTTTTTACTCCGAAATTGCCAAGCCTCTTGATCAACTCTAAAACATGTTTGACAGTTTGAGGTTTTAATGTCTTTGTGAGATTAATTCTTATGCGGTCAATTTCCAATTTCCTGATTTCATGCGGTTGCTTTTCGCCAATTTTCGGTTCTATGTGTTTCTGAAAAAGTCCCTTGTCATTTCGCCGTCCCCTACTATCTGGCCTTTGTGCTTCATACTCATCCCACAATCGAGCAAAGGTAATCTTTCCGGCCTCTGCCTCTTTGGCGGCCTTTATTTGTTCACGCCGGGTTTTATTAGAGGGTTCTTTCCCCTTTGAACGATCCGCACGGATACCGGCGGCCTTTGCTGGCGACATATCCGCTGCATATTGGCGGCCAGCTTTTTCTTCAATCTGTCTGCCGTTGCTTCTGTAATAAATATAGAATATTTTTTCTTTCCCTTTGACTATGTAATAAACACCCGGATATTTCGTCTTTATTCGCCCTTGCTTTGGCATTTTTCATTTCCCCCTTGTCTTTGTATAGGCCGGAAATATTTTCCCCAGCACTATCCCCAGCACTTGAAACAAATATAGCAATTAATAAAAGTAAGTCAAGGTAAATCTTATAAGCCTTGTAAACATTGATTTTGCGCGGATTATGTTATTGAAGGTATAAACAGGTAAAATAAGAGATAAATACTATTTTTAGCTTCCCAAGCTGGACGTCGCCGGTTCGAGCCCGGTCGCCCGCTCCATAATGAGACTCGAATTTCAGAAACGCAGTGTGCTGAAATTCGTTAGTCGAATTATCCCAGGAGCGAAGCGACCGGGGAATAATGATTTCAAAAGCGTATAACCTGAGGGTCACTATAGGCGCATTGAAATTAGTTAGTTGTAATGAGACTCCCATTCCGGAAGCGAAGCGCAGCGAAATGGGCTAGTCGAATTATCCAATAGCCAAAAGCTGTTGGAAATTGACCCTTGTGCGAAGCGCAATAGGAACAATCCCGCCCTAATGTAGTTGGCAGGGACATAGGGTCATCCCGCGCATGCGGGATCATGAGAAATTTCAGAAACGAAGTGCATAACCTGAATAACCTAAGGGTCACGCCGGGTCATCTACGACTGAAATTCGTTAGTCGAATTATACCAGTGATTAACTACTTAGCAACTTTCAGGCCGCAGAAATAATACTTGCTTTGCCCGCTGTGATGTGTTAGCTAATTATCAAACCATCGATTTGATTGTATTGATGAGTGGGCCCATGCCCACTTTTTTATTTTCTGAGCAATTATGGATGATGATGTAAAAGAAAAAATCAGGCAGTTGGCCGAGCCGGTTATTGTGTCTGAAGGAATAGAGTTGATCCATGTCGAATGTGTAAAAATGCATACACGCTGGATCATCCGGCTTTTCCTGGATAAAGAAAATGGAGTTACACTTGCTGATTGTGCTAATATTAGCAATCAGTTAGGTGACCTTTTTGATATCCGTGAAGTGATTAAAGGCGCTTATACGCTGGAGGTTTCTTCTCCCGGTTTTGATAGGCCTTTATCACGCGATCAGGATTTTGTGAAATATAAGAACGCTAAGGTAAATATTAAAACAAACGTAAAAATTGAGGGAATTAAGAATTTTCACGGCATTCTTTTGGGTTACATCGAAGAGGACGGCCAAAAATTGGTTTTGATTGATATCGCCGGGAAAATTCACCGGATTCCCAAACAAGATATTGCAAAAGCAAATCTTGCCGATGAAGGATAAATTAAACGGGGAATTAACGCCAGTTGGCTGAAATTCTACGATATATATCAGCTAAGAAAAGGGAGGAATTTGTAAATGTTGTTGCCAGAACTTAAACGTCTGATCGAGCAGATGGGTAAGGACAGAGGTATAAATAAAGAAATTATTACCGACGCCCTCGAAGCGGCAATGCTTACGGCTGCAAGTAAAAAACTTGGACAAAAAGTTGATCTTGAAGCTCATTACAATGATGAAACGGGAGAAATTGAAGTTTTTCAATTCAAAACCGTTGTCGATAAAGTCCTCGATCCTGAAACACAAATCTCCAAAGAAGAAGCGAGAAAAAATCTTGATGAAGGCGCAGAACCCGGCGACAGCCTGGGAATTAAAATTGAAACAAATTCCTTTGGCCGAATTGCCGTGCAAATGGCCAAGCAAATAATTATTCAAAGAGTTAAGGACGCGGAATGCGACAATATTTATGAAGAATACAAAGACAGAAAAGGCGAATTAGTAAACGGCTTTGTCCAAAGATTTGAAGGCGGCAGCATTATTGTCAATCTGGGGCGAGCGGAAGGTGTTATACCTCCGGCGGAACAAATTCATCGCGAAACTTATAAACGCGGTGAAAGAATCCGTTCCTATATTATTGATGTAAAGAAAAATGCCAAGGGATCGCAAATACTCATGTCCCGCACGCATCCGTCATTTTTAAGGGCGCTTTTTGAAGTGGAAGTTCCGGAAATTTCCGAAGGACTTATTGACATTGTCAATGTCGCTCGAGAGCCGGGCAAAAGAGGGAAAATTGCCGTCAGATCTAAAGATAAAGATATCGATCCTGTGGGCGCTTGCGTGGGCATGAGAGGTTCTCGGGTCCAAAGTGTGGTGCAGGAATTACGTGGCGAGAAGATCGATATTATTCCGTATAGCGATGATGCGGCCAAATATGTAAGCAGTTCCTTGTCTCCTGCTAAGGTTAACAGGGTGTTCGTTGATGATGATAACCGGACAATGACGGTAATTGTTCCTGATGATCAACTCTCCTTGGCCATCGGTAAAAACGGGCAAAATGTCCGTCTGGCGGTTAAGTTGACGGGATGGAACATTGATATGAAAAGCGAAACGATGGCTGTTGCTAAAGAAGAAGGACAGGAAGGAGAAAATAATCTGACCAAAATCACAGGCGTGGGACCGGCTATGGCGGAGAAGCTTTTCAGTAAAGGCATCAAGAGCATTGCCATGGTTGCCGCAACCGAGCCCGAGTTATTATCTTCAATTCCCGGCATAGGTGAAAAGACAGCCCAGCAATGGATTGAAACGGCAGGTAAAATTTTAACTGAAGAAGTAGTGAATAATAAAGAATGATTTATAGTATTAGAACCAATAAATTTAATATGGAGAGTTTCACGCATGCCGAAAAAGCGAGTTCATGAATTAGCCAAGGAGCTTGGCTGGGAAAATAAACAACTGATCGCTCGTTTGGAAAAAATTGGCATTCCGGTTAAGACCGCTTCCTCTTCCTTGGAAGAGAGCGAAGTGGAAAGAATAAAAAACGAATTGCTGGCTACTGAAACTCGTGAAGTTGTGGAAGAAAGAATAAAATCCACGGTAATTCGACGTCGTACCGTCCGCACTCCCATAGAAATACCGGTCGAAGAAGCCCCGGAGAAAAAAGCAGATCATCTGGAAAAAGATTTAGCAGGTAAGCCAAAGAAAGTATCTTCAACACAGCCGCCAGCAAAAGGTGATAAAGAAAAAAAAGAGGAGCCGCCCCAACCTCCTACCTCTGGAATCGAGGCCGTTCCTGCTTCGCCCAGAGAAAAGATGTCGGAGGGTGAAACAACAGTGAAAACTGACGTTAGGCCTGCGGCAGGTACAACTTCGCACAAAGAAAAAATACCGAAAGCTGAAATAATAGCGAAAATTAATGTCCAGCCAGTGGCAGACACAACTGTGGTGGAGAAAATCAAACAGTCGCCCCTTGTTTCTGTTGTTCCTGCAAAGCCACCAATCATTTCTAAACATAAAATTACCCGGCCGGAAACGAGTACGTCAATTCCTCCAAGAGTGCCCCTAAGACCCGGCGAAAAAATAGCCATTCCTCCGGCAGAAAAACCAAAGAAAAGGGGCAAGGCTCCGGTAGAGGTATTTATTGAAGAGGAAAAGGCAGTACCTCACCGCAAGATTTTAGAGAAAAAAATAGAAAAGAGGCTGAAAAAGCAGGATGAAGAAAAGGAAATAATTTTTACCAAATGGCGGGATAGTAAAAAAGTTGCTCCTGTCAAAATGAAAAAAACAGAGATTACTGTCCCTAAGGCAATTAAGAGACGTATCAAGGTTGGAGAGACAATCACAGTCGGCGATTTAGCTAAAAGAATGGGCATAAAGGCAAGCGAAGTAATCAATAAATTAATGTCTATGGATGTTATGGCCACCATTAATCAAGCCATAGATTATGATATTGCCACGATTGTGGCGAATGAATTCAGCTTCCAGGCTGAACCTGCGGACATGGAATTTGACGAATCCATGTTAAAGACTTCGGGCGTTCCGACAAACCTCAAACCGCGGGCACCGGTCGTTACTATTATGGGACACGTTGATCATGGTAAAACCTCACTTTTAGATGTAATCAGGCAGTCCAATGTTATTGATGGCGAGGCTGGTGGAATTACACAAGCTATCGGCGCTTATCATGTTCATATAAATGGCCGGGACATAGTTTTTCTGGACACTCCCGGGCATGAAGCATTTACGGCGATGCGGGCGCGTGGAGCGCAGGTAACTGACATAGTTGTTTTGGTTGTGGCGGCAGACGATGGCGTAATGGGACAAACCATTGAAGCCATTAATCACTCCAAGGTTGCCGGAGTTCCTATTATCGTGGCGATCAATAAAATTGATAAACCCGGCGCCGATCCAGAGAAGATTAAACAGTCTCTCACCGAACACGGTCTTTTATCCGAACAATGGGGTGGCGAAACAATTTTTTGTGAGGTGTCTGCTAAAAAGAAAATTAATATTGAAGAATTGCTGGAAATGATTTTATTGCAAGCCGATGTTATGGAGTTAAAGGCCGATCCCGATCTCCCTGCTCGCGGCATTATTATAGAGGCTAAATTGGATCGCGGTAGTGGTCCCGTAGCGACGGTTTTAATTCAAGAAGGCACTCTGAGAGAAGGCGATTCCTTTGTTTCCAAAACCGAATTTGGCCGCGTGAGGGCAATGATTGATGATCAGGGCCGGCGCATCAAAGAAGCCGGGCCTTCCATGCCGGTAGAAGTTATTGGCTTTTCCAGTGTTCCTCAAACCGGGGCGGAATTTATCTGTGTCGAAGATGAAAAGAAGGCACGAAGCATCGCCGATTATTGGTTAAGAAAAACAAGAGAAAAAGAGATATCCAGTTTTTCTAAAGTTACTTTAGAACAGCTCTATCAAAGAATAAAAGAAGGTGTAAAAGACTGCAATGTTATTATCAAAGCCGACGTGCAAGGGTCGATTGGAGCGATTTCCGACGCTTTAAATAAACTTTCGACTGATGATATAAAACTCAAAATTATTCATAGTTCCACCGGCGCCATCAGCGAAACGGATGTTATGCTTGCTTCCGCTTCCGGAGCAATTATTATTGGATTTAATGTAAGGCCTGATGCGCGAGTAGTGGAAATTGCCCAGCAAGAAGGCGTAGAAATTAAGCTTTATGACATTATTTACAATGTTATTGCGGATGTGCGGGCAGCCATGGAAGGGCTCCTGGAGCCGGAGTATAAAGAAATCGTTCAGGGCCGGGCGGAAGTCCGCGAACTTTTCAAGGTGCCCAAAGTCGGCACGATTGCCGGTTGCTTTGTGACCGACGGAAAAATAATGCGCAGCAGCAATTTGAAACTTGTCCGCGATAGTGTAGTGGTTTTCGATGGGAAAGCTCTGTCCTTGAAACGTTTTAAAGATGATGCCAGGGAAGTGCTGGCTGGTTTTGAATGCGGCATCAGTATTGACGGATTTAACGATATTCACCTGGGCGATGTAATTGAATCTTATATAACAGAGACGTTGGCAAAGAAACTCGAGTAGAATCAATGGCATTTGCCGGTAATTAGACCCAAGCTTCAGAAACAAAGTGCGTAACCTAAAGGTCATCTGCGACTGAAACTTGTTGGCTGAATTATCCCAAGAGCGAAGCGATTGTGACTCCCACTGAGAGCGAACATGGTGAAACTCGAAGCGCAAGAGGAACAATCCCGCCAACGTAGTTGGCATGGACGCGGGATTGAAATACACTCATCTGCGTATCAACAGATAGCTATTTTAAAATTTCCATGGCTGTATGGTTTCGGGGAAAAGTTTTATGGTTATCGGCTACGGAATTATAAATTTACGAATTCCGGAAAGTGGCTCTTTAAAAGAAAAAAGAAGCGTTTTGAGCAAAATTTTGAAGCGTACACAAAATGAGTTTAATATCTCTATTGCGGAAACAGGTAATCTGGATAACTGCAAGGCAGCCGAAATAGGCTTTGCGGTTGTGGGCAATGATTCGCGCTATATTAATGGAAAGGTCGATCATTTGCTTAGGTTTGTCGATAATCTGCGCGCAGCCGAAATTGTAAATAGCAAGATAGAAATTATGGTTGTTTCCAGCTTTCTGGAAGCGACTGATTGGAAAGCAAGTAAGTACGATGAACTTTAAAAGAGCGGACAGGGTAGCCGAATTGATCAGGGCGGAGATGGCTGATATTATAATTAAAGAAGTGAAAGACCCTCGCTTGCATTCAGTTACTATAACATCAGTGAAAATAACTGATGATCTGCGTAACGCCAAGATTTATTTTGTCGAAATGGGCAAGGATGAATGCTCTCCCGAAATCAAAGCAGGCCTTACTAAAGCGGCAGGGTTTATACGCCGGGAGCTTGGTAAACGGGTGCAGTTGCGTTGCGTACCGGAACTTACTTTTGTCCATGATCAGTCTTTTGGATACGGTAACCGCATCGAAAACTTATTGGTCCAGATAGCTAAACAGGAAGAAAAAAATGATCAGTGAAATTATTACAGCTATAAATGAAGGGCAAAACTTTTTAATTACAGCGCATGTAAGACTGGATGGAGACGCTTTGGGTTCGGAACTGGCCCTCTACCTTATGTTGAGAGGGTTAGGAAAAAATGTAGTCGTTTATAATCAGGATCATACGCCGGAACGTTACCGGTTTATGCCGGCAGCACAAAATATAGTGCATGATATAAACAATATTGAACAATACGATGTCTGCATTGTTCTCGATTGCAGTGAGTTGGCACGAGTTGGAGATGAAGCGGAAAACATCGGGAAAATCAAGAAACTGATAAATATTGATCACCATGTTTCCAACAACGGTTTTTGCTCGCTGAAAATGTTGGATGCGCAGGCCAGTTCAACAGGAGAATTGCTATTCCGTTTGATGCGGGAAATGCACGTTAACATGTCGAGAGATATTTGCACTAATTTATATGCAGCAATTATAACGGATACCGGCAATTTCCGGTACTCGAATACTCGCAAGGAAACATTTTGGGCTGCGGGCGATTTAGTGGAAAACGGCGCTGATCCGCAGTGGATTTCAGAATATATTTATGAAAACGATTCTCCGGCTAGATTAAAATTGCTGGCCAAAGCGCTGGAAACCTTATCCCTGGATTTGAAAAACAAGGTGGGGTCTCTGGTTGTTACACAAAAGGCTTTACAGGAAACAGGGGCATCTTGGGAGCTAACCGAAGGGTTTGTTGATATTCCCCGCACAGTAAGGGGAATTGAAGTATCTGTTCTTTACACTCAACGGGGAGACAACAATTATAAGCTGAGCTTGCGTTCCAAAGCTGACGTCAATGTAGAAAAAGTAGCAAAAAAGTTTGGCGGCGGCGGTCATATTCACGCTTCGGCTTGCTGGATGAAAGGTGACATTGAATCAATTAAATCGCAGATTATTAAAGCGATAAGGGAATTATAATATTTATGATGGATGGAGTGATAATCATTGACAAGCCGGCGGGTAAGACTTCGCATGATGTTGTCAGTGAAGTGAAGAAAATATTAGGTGTAAAGAAAGCGGGCCACACCGGAACGCTTGATCCCATGGTTACGGGAGTGCTTCCGGTATGTTTGAATGAGGCTACGAAGTTGGCCGGTTTTCTAACTGGCGAAGACAAAGAATATCTGGCGACAATGTTGCTAGGTGTGAAAACTGACACTTTAGATATCGAAGGAAAAATTATCAGCCAATCCGATAATTTTGTGACGGAAGAAGAAATAAGGGCGGCAATGGCGCAGATGGTTGGAACAATTAAACAGGTTCCTCCTGCCTATTCCGCGGTCAAACATTGCGGCAAACCTTTGTATAAATGGGCGAGAAAAGGTGTTCTTTTAGAAATGGAGCCACGAGAGGTAAAAATTCATAGTATTGTTATTGAAGATATTTCTTTCCCCCACGTAACTTTTCGGGTTGTCTGTTCTAAGGGGACTTACATCAGGACGCTTTGTTCCGATGTTGGTGATCTGCTTGGACTTGGAGCATGTTTATGCAGCCTTCGCCGTCTGAAGAGCGGTTATTTTTCCGAAGAAATGGCTGTTTCCTTGAACAATTATGAGGATAATAATAAAAAAAATAAACTTTTAGAAAAAATATTGCCGATGGCGGAATTATTGCCTTTGCTGACTACAATTGAACTGGAAGATCATTCTGCGGCAAAACTGCTTAATGGATGGCAACCTTCTGTGGAAATGATGAAGGAACATGATCTCCCTTTTCTTAAAGCCGGAGATATGGTAAAATTCATCAGTAGTAGCGGGTATCTTTTGGCTGTTGCGGAAATGGTGGCTCCTGTAAATAAATTTTCTGAATTCGATGGAAAAAGGCAGGCGGCCAAAATTGTTAGAGTATTTAACAATTTTAGCAAATGAGAATAAATTTAAGATAAACAAGGATTTAATTATAAAGGAGGAAAAAGCGTGTTAACTTTGGAAAAGAGGAAAACAGTAATTTCAGATTATCGGCTTCATGAAAAGGATACGGGCTCCCCCGAAGTCCAGATTGCTCTTTTAAGCGCCAGAATAGAATATTTGACGGAGCATTTTAAAGCGCATAAAAAAGATCATCATTCACGCCGCGGACTGCTCAAGCTGGTCGGTCAGAGAAGAAGGCTTCTCAATTACATTAAAGATAATGACATAGAAAGATACAGAAATGTTATTAAACGGCTAGGCCTAAGAAAATAAATAAATCATTCAAGGGCGGAAGACATAAGTTAACCTGACCGTAAGCGGCATACATAACACGCCTGCGGCTGTTAGCTTTTGCGTTTCGCCCTTGAATTTCTATGGCTGGCACTTAAAAATAAGATGGAGGAAAAATTTATGAGTACTATATTTAGTGCGGATTTCGCCGGGCGAAATATTTCCCTGAAAGCGGATTATGTTGCCGCGCAAGCTGATGGGGCGATACTGGTTCACTATGGTGATACAGTTGTTTTGGTTACGGCAGTTTCATTAAAAAGCATACGTGAAGGAGTGGACTTTCTGCCTTTAACCGTAGATTATCAAGAAATGACTTTTGCCGCGGGAAAAATTCCCGGCGGATTTTTTAAGCGCGAAGGCCGTCCTAACGAACGCGAAATATTGACGTCCCGTCTGATCGATCGGGCAATACGCCCATTGTTTCCCAAAGGATACTATTCGGAAACGCAGTTGGTGGCCTCGGTACTTTCCTTGGATAAAGAAAATGATTCCATTGTTACGGCGATGCTCGGAGCTTCGGTTGCTTTGGAAATATCGAATGTTCCTTTTAAAGGACCGATTGCCGGTGTGCGCGTAGGCCTGATTAGCGGTCAGTTCATTTGTAATCCGTCTTCGGACAAAATTTTGGAAAGTGAAATTAACATCTTCATGGTCGGACGAAAAGTAATGCCGGGCAAATCAGGCAAGGACTACGACGTCGAACTGGTTATGATGGAAGGCGACGCCAAAGAAGTCGCCGAAAATGTAATCGTTGATGCCATTCAATTCGGCTTGGAAGCAATTCGTCCGGTAATTGATCTTCAGGATAAAATACGCGAGGCTATTGGTAAAACCAAAAGACCAGTTGCCCAAATAGTTAAGGATGAAGAACTGACTGCCCGTGTCAAAAACGAAGCATTGGCTGGCCTCGAAGAAGGCTACAGTATGCCGCGCAAGTTGGAACGCTATAGCAAGCTTGGTGAAGTGCGCGAAAAGGTTATCAAATCAATCGGCGGAGACGATTCCGCACTTTGTAAAAAAGTAGCCGGAATTATCGAAGAATTAGAAAACGGTATTTTGCGCGGCATGATTATAAATGAGAAAAAGCGTATTGACGGAAGGACATCGAAAGATATCCGGCCCATCAGCGCCGAAGTCGGTGTTCTGCCCCGCACTCATGGTTCGGCTTTATTTAACCGGGGTGAGACGCAGGCCCTGGCCGTTGTTACTCTGGGGACTTCCGCAGATGAACAGCGTATAGATTTTATCGGCGGCGAAGAGATGAGATCGTTCATGCTTCATTACAATTTCCCGCCATACAGTGTGGGCGAAGCAAAAGGTCAGCGCAGTCCCGGCAGAAGAGAAATCGGTCACGGCGCTTTGGCGCGCAAAGCTTTGGTGCCTGTTTTACCGTCACCGGAAACATTTCCCTACACAATCAGGATTGTTTCGGAGATTCTTTCTTCCAACGGTTCGTCATCAATGGCCACGGTTTGCGGCGGAACACTTTCCATGATGGACGCCGGCGTGCCGATGAAAGACTTTGTTGCCGGAATTGCCATGGGGCTTTTAAAAGAAGGAGACGATATAGTAATCCTGACGGATATTTTAGGCGATGAAGATCATGCCGGTGATATGGATTTCAAAGTCTGCGGTACGGAAAAGGGAATCACGGCAATGCAGATGGATATTAAAATTGACGGCCTGACGGAAGACATTTTAAGAAAAGCTCTGGATCAGGCTCGTGAAGGCCGGATTTTCATTATCGGTAAGATGCGCGAAACTATTTCCGCGCCGAGGCCGGACATATCACAATATGCTCCTCGTATCACAACGGTAAAAGTAAAAGTAGATCAGGTGAGAAACGTTATCGGATCAGGTGGTAAAAATATACGTCAGATTATCAGTGAAACCGGAGTCACCATTGATGTCGAAGATGATGGAACTGTAACCATTGCTTCCAGTGATGCCGAAGCGGCGTCACGCGCTGTCATGATGGTCAAATGGCTGACCGAGGAGGCCGAAGTCGGGAAAATTTATCGCGGCACAGTCAAGAAAATTGTAGATTTCGGTGCGTTTGTCGAAATTTTGCCCGGAACGGAAGGACTTCTGCATATATCGCAAATCGCTAAAGAAAGAATCAATAAAGTGACCGATGTATTGCAGGAAGGCGACGAAGTCATGGTGAAAGTTCTGGAAATGGACAAGTCCGGGAAGATTCGTCTTAGCCGAAAAGAAGCTCTGGACGCGGAAGTTAAATAAATTTAGTGAGACTCTCTGACTATAGGAAGAGTTAGTCGAACTATCCAATAGCCGAAGGCTATTGGATAGTATCCCGCAAAGCAGAGGGTAATAAGACTCGCAGTAATTATTCAAAAAAACAGCCGTTCTGTATCCATAACTTAAATGGATACAGAACGGCTCTCACCATAAGAATATATAAATGGAAAAAATAAAAGTTTGTATTCAACGACTGGCGGGTAACGAAGATATTCCTTTACCCCAATACATGACTAATCAGTCTGCCGGGATGGATATCTTTGCAGCGGTGCCTGAAGAAGAGATTATTTTACCCGGCCAACGGTCGAAAGTACCGACGGGAATTGCAGTGGCCCTGCCCGAAGGTTATGAAGCGCAGATAAGACCGCGCAGCGGACTGGCGTTGAATAATGGAGTAACTCTGCTTAATTCACCGGGCACAATTGATGCCGATTATCGCGGAGAAATAGCGTTAATTGTCATTAATCACGGGGAAGAAACTTTTGTTGTTAAAAGAGGTATGCGTTTAGCGCAAATGGTCGTGCAAAAAATTTTTCAAGTGGATTGGGTGGAAACCGCAGAGTTAAATAATACGTCACGGGGTAGTGGTGGATTTGGCCATACCTGATACCGATTCTCAATCAAAGTGCTATCTTTGTTGGCGTCGTTGTCGGTTTCCTCAACGTATTTATAATACGCCTCGTCGCCTCCGCCTAGCCGCCTCGATATCATCTTTGATTTAGAAATGGTATAAGAATTAAATTTGACTGCACGCGTAAAAGGTTTCTTAACTTTTGCAATTGGCATCAAACAGTGGTATGAAAGAAACGTAATTAATCCAGATTCCTAAATTAAAATATGAAAAAATTCAAAGTTAAAAAATCATTTAAAGAAATTAACGAAAAGATAAAAGACGGGCGAGCCATGGTTGTCACAGCCGAAGAGATGATTGATGTTGTGGAAAGGCATGGCGCAGTTGAAGCGGCCCGTAAAATAGACGTTGTCACAACCGGGACTTTTGGCGCGATGTGCTCTTCGGGAGCTTTTCTTAATTTCGGTCATACTTCTCCCCGGATTCGAGCATCCAAAGTCTGGTTAAATGATGTGTCAGCTTATGGCGGGATCGCCGCTGTGGATTGTTACATCGGCGCGACGGAAGTGGTGGAAAACGACCCGCTCAACAGTGTTTATCCCGGCGAATTTAATTACGGCGGCGGACATGTAATAGAAGATCTTGTTGCCGGTAATGTTGTTAAATTGCGCGCTGAGGGTTATGGAACGGATTGTTATCCCGCGCGAAAATACGAAAAAAACATCACAATAAATGATTTACAGAATGCGATCTTGTTTAATCCTCGTAATGCTTATCAAAATTATAATTGCGCTGTTAATTTATCCGATAGAACGATATATACATACATGGGAATGCTTCGTCCGCAAATGGCAAATGCAGCCTATGCAACATCAGGACAATTGAGTCCTTTGTTTAATGATCCTTATTACCGGACAATAGGTATTGGTACGCGGATATTTTTAGGCGGAGCGCAGGGATTTGTCGCCTGGCCGGGCACTCAGCATAACCCTAATGTGCCCCGTGGAGCAAATGGTGTACCTAAACAAGGAGCCGGTACAATTGCCGTTGTGGGTGATTTAAAAGAAATGATTCCGGAGTGGCTGACCGGAGCGAGTATTTTAGGCTATGGAGTTTCATTATTCGTAGGTATCGGTATTCCTATTCCCATTTTGGATGAAGAAATGGCACTCTTTACGGCAGTGAAAGATGAGAATATTTATACCCAAATTTATGATTATAGTATGGATTACCCTAAGGGAGTAGCCAAACCTTTGGCAGAGGTCAGTTATAAAGATTTGCGCAGCGGAGCGATCATCATCGGCGAGAAAAAAGTTATCACTGCGCCTCTATCCAGTTATTACAAAGCCAGACAAATTGCCAATATCCTGAAGGAATGGATTGAAAGCGGCAAATTCATACTGGGCGAACCGCAACAGATTTTACCTTCCGTGCATATTTAAATTATAAATTATTCATTAAATCCCTTTAATCTTTTAGCAATTGTCAAGTTTTATCTATTGCCCTATTGCCCTATTGTCCAATGTCGTTGTTTATTGTTGAAACTCCAATTCCGAAAGCGAAGCGCAGCGGAATTGGTAAGTTGAACAATCCCGCGAAGCGGAGGGTTTAATACCCCGCAGCTTGCTGCGGAATCTGTTTCCAAAGCTTGCTTTGGAGTTCATACCCGTGATTTGCCCTTTGAAGCTAGCTTTTAATAATTATTTTAAATTAACAAATATTAAGCAATATTAATAAACATTAAACAATATCACTTGACTTTTTTTTAAAATTATTGTTTTTTAATAATCAAATGAGGTATCTCTTTAATTTATGGTAGATAATATAAAGAAAAATCATGTAAAAAAATTTCGAGAAACAATTCCTTTAAGTATATCTGAATTGGCGAGGAAGGCGGAATTGACCCCGCAAACAATCGCCAAAATGGAGAAGGGCTTGTCTACAAGAAAGAATTCGGAATTGAAAGTAGCCAAGGCATTGCAAAGACCGTATGAGGAAGTATTTCCTTGAAAAGGCAACAGGCACATTATAGATTTTCCTGCTTTGGACTGGGGAGGATTGATTCCAAATGAAGATAGGCAGATATCTGGTTGTCTTTTTACTGTTAATGGCGCTTTTGATAACGTTTGGCAATAGGGGTTTTGTTGATAATTATTTAATGAGCAAACGACTTGCTCAGTTAAAGTCGGAGACAAATGAGATAACAATAGAGAACAACGAATTGAAAAAGAGAATACTTTTATTGCGCAACGATGTTAATTATATAGAAACGATAGCCCGCAATGAATTAGGTATGGTTAAAAAAGGAGATATTGTTTATCGGTGGGCAAAATGACAAGGAAAGTATGTTTAGTTAAAAACGATAAGACGGTGCTTTGATGCTAGACTTAAAAGAAATTTTTTCGGGTCAAAAGAAACTTGTTGGCTTAGATATCGGGTCAAGTTCTTTAAAATTGGCCGAAATCATCAGTAACTCTAGTGGTTATGTTCTTAACCGTTTCTTACAGCTTCCCTTGCCCAAGGGCATAATTGTCGACGGTATTTTAGCTGATTCCAACGCATTATCTTTGAAAATCAAAGAACTCTTCAGGCATTCGGGTTGCGGGGGCAAAGGAATAGTAACTTCTCTTGGGGGAAATTCAGTCATTATAAAAAAAGTAACATTAGATCAAATAAGTGAAACGGAATTACGCGATTTGATCCACGATGAAGCGGGTAAATATTTGCCCTTTGATAATATGGACGATGTTAATTATGATTTTCAAATTTTGGGTGACAATAGTTATAATCCCAATCAAATGGATATTATTATTGTGGCAGCTAAAAAAGATGTGGTCAATAGTTATCTTGAGGCGGTCACAGCCGCCGGCCTGAATGTTATGATTATGGATGTAGCTCCTTTTGTTTTGGAATCTACGTATGAAGCTAATTATGAATTTGATAATGATGAAATGGCTGTAATTATCAATATCGGAGCGAGCACTACCGGTATCAATGTTGTTAAAGGCGGCATGTCAATTTTTACGAGAGATTTTGCTTTGGCCGGTAACTCTATTACTGAAAGTTTGCAAGAAAAATATGGGGTAACTTTTGAGGAAGCAGAAAAAATCAAAATTGAAGGCATTCCCGATGGTAGCGATGGGGACAACTTGGATTTAAAAAACAGCATTCTGGATTTTGCACAACCGCTTTGCTTAGAAATTGAAAGATCCATTGATTATTTCCGTTCAACTTTTGGCGGCGAATATATTAAACACGTATTGCTCGCTGGTGGATCGGCTAAAATTTACAACTTAACTCAAAATTTATCAGAAAAGATAAATGTGAAAACTGAATTAATCAATCCGTTTTTAAAAATTGGCTATAACAAAAGAAACATTAATGCAAATAAGTTAGAAAGCATTAGACTAATTGCTGCAACCGCTATAGGTTTAGGTTTAAGGAAAATGGGTGACAAATGATTAAAATTAATCTTTTACCCTATCGCGAAAAGGAGAAAAAAGAAAATCTTACCCAGCAAATATTTATTATTGCAGGTTCATTCATTGCATTTATTCTTTTGCTTGTTTTGCTGCAAGTTTCGATAAATTCTTCGATTAGTAATTTGAAAAGTCAGATAAAAGATTCAGAAGCTTTACTGGTTGATTTAGATAAAAAAATAGGTAATTTAGAGAAGTTTAAAGCTAATAAAAAAGAGTTGGAACAAAAATTAGGGGTAATTGCAACCTTAGAAGAAAACCGTTTGGCACCGGTAAAGACTTTGGACAACCTGGCCCTGCTTGTTCCCTCGAATGATATTTGGCTAGTCAAGATAACCCAAAAAGATGACAATATTAAAATAGAAGGGGTTGGCAGAGACAATATAGTCGTGGCCGATTTTATGAAAGATATTGAAAAATTTGATCCGATAAAGTCAGTGGATTTGATATCGTCAAAAAATACGGAGATTTCCGGCATTACTTTACAACAGTTTAATTTTGCCTGTATTTTGAAAAAGGGATTCTAATATATGGCCATCACATTAAACGATATAAAAAAAATGTCTACTCAGGCCAAGTTACTGGCTATTATTTTGATTATTTTCATTATTGGTTATTTTGATTGGTTTTACTTTTTGTCTTCAGCAATAGAAGAGAAAACTTCTCTTAATGAAAAACTTATAGAGATGAAGGGGAAAATTAAAGACAAAAAAGATATTGCCAAGCAGATTAATCAATACATGGCTGACGTTGCGGCATTAACAGAAAATTATAAAACAGCACTACAAAAACTTCCTGACCAACGGGAAATCCCCGGCCTTTTCCATTCTGTTGCCTTGGCAGGCAAAGATGCGGGTGTCGAGTTTCTTTTATTTGAACCCAAGACTACGGTACCCAAAGTGCTGGATAAACAGCCCTCTGGAGAGCCAAAAGCAGCGGCGTTATTTAAACCTTCGGATCAAAAGCAAAGCGAACAGAAACCTGCAGACGCCTCCAATGCTGCTGACGGCAAGAAAGTTACTTTGCCTCCACCAGAGCCTTTTTATGAAGAAATCCCTGTGGGAGTAACAGTAATAGGTACTTTTCAGAACATCCTTTCCTTTTTTGAAAAGGTGGCCAAATTGCCGCGAATTATCAATGTTTCCGATATTTCCATGGGGGATAGGAAGGACGTGAAAGGAAGAGGAGAGCTTATCACTGCATCTTGCACTATTAAGACGTATATGTTTATTGATAAAAAAGAAAAAGTAAGTGAAAAAACAAAATGAGAAAAATAAAATTTGCCATTGTCAGCACTTTTATAATTATTTTTATGATAGCAAATTTTGCTTTTGCTGCTGAAGTAAAAAATACTTTACCTGCGACTCCTCCTGTGAATGTGGCGCCTGCCGCAACGCCAAAGCAAATTAAACAACCGCCGGTTTCTTCCGTGCCTGCAATGCCTGCCGCGATGCCCACGCAAATTCAACAGCCGCCGCCACTTGCGCCAACTTCAGTAGATACTTACAGTTATAATCCATTAGGAAAACCGGATCCCTTCCGGCCTTTTGTTACAGTTGTTACTGCGAAAGATATTGATGTGAAAAAGCAAATTGCAAAAAAAGCAGAGGCTTCTATGTTCCCGCTGCAAAGGGCCGAAACTGAAAAATATAGAGTAGTAGGAATTGCCGGTGATAAAGATCATCGTGTGGCCATTGCTGAAGATGCGTCAAAAAAGTTTTATCCATTGTTAGTCGGGACACATATTGGTTTATATAATGGAAAGGTAATCGAAATTATGGCTGATCGTGTCATCGTCGAAGAATATGAAACAAAAAAAGCAAAAAGGGTAATTTTAAAACTGCGTAAAAATTAAGATGAGGTAAAACCATGAAAAAATATTTATTAAAAATATTTCTTGTTTTTATAATTATTGTTTGGACTTTTACATATATTTCAGGAGCTTCTTTAGCCGCGGCAACAGCAGATAAAAACGAAGCACCTGAAAATAAGGAGGAGGCTGTTGTTACCAATGTCGGGCATTTGGAAAATGTTTTATTTGCGAAATTATCCGGCAAAGAGAGGATTAACCTTGTCGTTTCCCAGCAGCCAGTCATTGATGTAAAAAGTAAGATTAATGGCAGTTTTTTAATTAAGTTGGAAAACATGTCGGTGCCCGAAAACCTATGCCGCCCTTTAGGAGAAGGTGAATTAAACAATATTATAAGCGTAACGCCTTCGCAACAAATAATAGAAGGTAAACAATGGGTTTACTTAACTATTGATATTAAAAAGATTGTCCCTTATGCAATAAGACAAGAAGGGGAGAATTTGTTGATTGATTTTAATGTTTCCAGTTTAGTGGAAAAGAAAATCAGTAATTCTCCGAAAATAACCGCAAAGAAAAAAGTGGTCGCCAGAGTCAGCGCGGAAACTGCAAAAAACAGGGATGATGTTACGAAGAATGAAGTAAGGGAGGTAACACCGGTCAAGAAAGAAACATTAAAAAGATACACAGATCAAATAATATCTCTTGATTTTCAAGAAGCAGACATAAAGAGCGTTTTGCGTCTAATGGCGGAATACGGTAATGTCAGCATCGTTACCAGCGATGATGTAAAAGGCACTGTAACTTTATCCATGAAAAATGTCCCCTGGAAACAAGCTTTGGATACAATATTGGATGTGAATAGTTTAACTAAAAAACAAATAGATAACATCATCACCGTGACAACCTTGGAAAGAAAGAAAAAAGATGAAGCCGACAGAGTGAAGGCCTCAGATGATCAAAATAAAGCGGACGATGAGCGGAAAGCCAGGGAACAAAAGATGTTGGCGGAAAAAGGTTTATTAAAGCAAGTATTAATTGAAGCAAAGATTGTAGAGGCAACGGAAGACTTTGTCAGAACTATCGGAGTACAATGGGGTTTTGGAAATCAGCAGAAAGTCAATGGTGGCACTTATGGGTTAGGTCTAGTTGGCGGTAGCAATACATTGCCAACATCATCGACAACAAATCAATATACACAATCTTATCCCTCTCAAATTGGCATTACAAATCCTACTACGGGAACCAGTTTATCTATGGCCGCGGTAAATTTTCCGGCAGCTGTAGCATCACCGGCCATTGGTCTGGTATTTGGCGGTGCAACGGGGTTTCTCGAAACCCAACTAGCCGCTCTGGAGACTAACAGTACTGGGAAAGTAATTTCTGCGCCCAAGGTCGTGACTATGGAAGGCATCAAGGCTATTATTAAGCAGGGCGCTGAAATTCCGTATACAACTCCGGCATCGGGTACCTCCCCGGCAACGGTTTCCTTTAAAGAAGCCTTGTTGAGTTTGGAAGTGACGCCGAAAATAACCGATGAAGGGAAAATTTCCATGGAAATCAAGGCAAGCAATGATAGCCCCGATTATCAAAATGAAGTGCAAGGCAATCCCCCCATCAATAAAAGTGAAGTTGAATCAAAGATCGTTATTAGTGATGGAGACACGGTCGTTATTGGTGGAATTATGGCGACGAATGAAGTTAAATCGGTAAGCGGGTGGCCCTGGCTTCAGCAAATCCCCGTTCTGGGGTGGTTATTTAAAACCGAGGACGTAGAAAGTCACAAAAAACAGCTATTGATTTTTGTGACTCCTAGGATATTAAAAGGTGATAGTTTTGGAGAGAGTGCAGAAAAAATAATAAATCCATAATTCTATTATAGACACCTGCTTCTGTCGTCATTCGATTTTTGTTTGGGTTTTAAAAAGGTTGTTAATAAAATGAAACTAACTAAAAATAAAGTTCCATTTTTGTTTGCTTGTCTGATAGTGTTCCTTTGTTCCGCCTGCACTTATACCCCCTGGCACAGACAGCAATCAGAACTATTTTTAAATAAAGGAATTTCTTATATTGAAATGGGGCAGTATAACAATGCCTTAAAAGAATTGCTGGAAGCTGAAAAATACTATTCCGGTAATCCTAAAATTCATTATTATTTAGGTATGTCTTACCATGGTAAGGGAATGAAAGACAAAGCCATCGAGGAATTTAAAGAGGCAATCTCTTTGAATAAAGATTATTCCGAAGCGCATAATTATTTAGGCACATTGTATTCGGATCGGGAGCTTTGGGATCAAGCAATTGAGGAATTTGATAAGGCTCTCAGCAATCCAATATATGACACACCGGAAAAGGCTCTTTTCAATTCCGCTCGGGCTTATTATTTTAAAAAAGATTATAATACCGCTTTAATTAAATATCAGGCAGCCTTGAATACCAATCCCATGACGGGGGGATTACGGCCGCAGATTGAAGAAAATATAGGACGTATTTATTTCGATCAGGATAACGTTCTGGAAGCTATCCGGCATCTAAAAAAATCTGTTGAAATGGATTCTTCACTTCTTAATGCTCAACTTTTATTAGGTCAATGTTATTTAAAAATTAAAGATAATAAAAATGCTAAAAAAGCATTTCAAGCCGTTATTAAATTATCGCCGGAATCTTCTTTCGGTCAAAGGGCCAAAACTTATTTGCAGTCCTTAAAATAATTTGTCCATAATAGTGGAGTCTCCTCCAGCAGGAGCCGGAGGATCACAAACACTGCGGGATTAACTTCTATCCAGCCTTGACACGCTATATAGGCTGTGTTAGTCATCGTACAACTAATTATATTTAATCGTTTAGCCGAGAAATATGGAAAATAATACTTTTGAGAAAGACCGTACGAATTTTCTTTTTGAAGCGGAAAAAATGTTGGAGCAAAATAAGCTGCGAGAAGCATTTAATCTTGCCGCGGAACGATTGCGATCTTCCCCTACCGATGCGGATGCCCATGTAGTTGCCGGCAACTCCCTTATTGGTATGGGAAGAGTTGACGAGGCGCGTGATGTTTTGCAGGAAGTAGGGGAAATTATTTCGGGATTGTCTCTTGTGTATGACCGTATGGGTGATATTTATCGAAAAAAAGGTTTTCATCAAGATGCGGCTGTTTGTTATGAGAAATTTATTTCCTTACATCCCGGAGCTGAAGACGCGAGAAAAGTTATTGAAAAAATGATTCTTCTTGAACAAGAAGACCAGCCGGTACCTGAAGTTGGTATGATATATGATGATAATATTCCCGATCCGGAATTATTTACGGTTACATTAGCGGAACTATACATTAAACAAGGTCACCTACAAGTGGCGGCGGAAATTCTTCAAGAAATAATAGGAAGAGAGCCGCAAAATAGTAAAGCTGTGGCAAAGCTCGATTCGCTTATGGCGGAATTAGCTCCAAAATCATCGGCGAGTGCGAAATTTGTTGAATCCAATAATCTGATAAAGACACTATCTTCCTGGCTGAAAAATATCGACAGGTTAAAAATGCATGCTGCGGAAAAATCACGAGTATAAATCCCAAAACAAGCTTTGGGGTATTGTACCCTCCGCTGTGCGGGATAATTCGACTTACGCTTTAAACTTCATCCCGACTTGTCGGGACTCGTTTTCAGCGAGTCTCATTAAATTTGAGTCTCACAATAAAAATTTACCGGCAAGAATATCCCGCCTTCAGCAAAAGTTCCCTGCTTACAAAATCGATAGTTTAATCTTTTTTAACAGGAGTAATATCCGTTACCTTTCCGGCTTTACCGGCAGTGATAGTGTCCTTTTAATTAATTCCGATAAAACAAATTTACTTGTTGACGGTCGCTATACTACTCAGGCATGTCGGGAAACAGCGGATATTCAAATAATAGAATACAGGGATAAGATTGAAGGAATTATTCAGGCAATAAAGAAACTTAAATTAAAACGTGTTGGTTTCGAAGCCGGTTCGATAACCGTTGAAATATATAATCAATTGGCGAATAGTTTTCGGCAAGGGGCGTTTGTGGCTTTAACTGATGAGCTGAAATTAATCAGGGCATGCAAGGACGAAACCGAAATAGCTCTAATGAAAAAAGCCGCGGGAATTTCTTCAGCCGCTATTCTTTCCATTATTACCCAAATCAAGCCCGGCTGCACAGAAAAAGAATTGGCTCTGCAATTGGAGTACAATGCACGAAAATCCGGCGCTGATGGCCTTGCTTTTGAAGCGATTGTAGCTGCGGGGGCAAACTCAGCTCTACCCCATGCCCAGCCGACTGATAGAAAAATAAAAAAAGGAGATTTTGTTGTCATTGATTTTGGCGTTAAGTACAGAGGATATTGTTCCGATGAAACTTGTACCATTGCTTTTGGGAAATTGACAGACAGGCAAAAAAATGCTTATCAAATAGTTAAAGATGCTCATGATCGAGCTTTGGCCATGATTAAGGAAAATGTTCATGCCGCCGATATTGATCACTGTGCGCGAAGCGTTTTCGGGAAAAAATATGGCCGGTATTTTGTGCATGGAACAGGACATGGCGTTGGTCTAGAAGTTCATGAAGCTCCACGCCTGGCCACAAATTCCGCTGATATTTTAATGTCGCAAATGGTGGTTACCGTTGAGCCCGGATTATACATTCCGGGGCTTTGGGGTATCAGAATCGAGGATACGGTGCTGGTAAAAGAAAGTAGTTGCGAAAAGTTTACAAAAATGGATAAAGAACTCATCATTATAGAATAAAAGCAGAGGTTGTGCTGTTATGAAAATATTTCCAGAAGATATAATTTACAGTTGCGAACATATATGGGTACGGGTTGACGGATATATGGCCACAATAGGGATTACTGATTACGCTCAAGAAAAATTAGGAGACATTCTATCTGTTGAATTTATCGAAGTTGATACTTATGTGGAACGCGACGAAACATTCGGTTCCATCGAGTCCGTCAAAGAGGTGGTGGATTTAATTTCCCCAATCAGTGGCACTGTTGTTGTTATTAATGAAGATATTACCGACGATTTCGGTATAATAAACAGAGATCCTTATGATACCGGATGGCTGGTTGTCATTGAAATGGATAATCTTGATCAATTGGAAGACCTCCTCGTTGCCGCCAATTACCATGATTTAATAACGCGGGAAGAAAGCGAATGATTCTTTCTTATGGCATGGAGATTATTAGATTTTCAAAATTATAATATTTTTGAAAATATGGCCATAGATGAGGCGATTTTTCACGAAACCATAAAAAACAAAAAACCTCCTACGATTAGATTTTACGGGTCGCATCCGGCGGCAGTTTCTATTGGTCATTTTCAAGACGCAAGAACAGAAGTGAATATTGAAAAATGTCACAGGGACGGAGTTGATGTTGTTAGAAGAATAACAGGGGGGAAAGCGGTTTTCCATTTTAATGAAATTACTTATTGTGTCGTAGCGGGAGATCGGGAAAAAATATTCCCTTCTGATATTTCAGGAACATATAAGGTAATCAGTAAATGTATCGCTCGAGGCCTGACTTATTCGGGAATAAAAGCAAATTTGGCTGAAGGTGGCCGTGACGGGGCAGGAGAAGAATTAAAGTCCTGCTGCTTTTCAGTTCCTTCTAAAAATGAGCTTTTGGTTAAGGGACGCAAGATTTGCGGCAGCGCTCAAGTGAGGAGAAGGGGCGGATTTTTACAGCATGGGTCATTGCTTTTGGATTTTGATCCGGGGGAAACAGCCTCTTTATTGCTGCCTGAGCGCACGCCTGAGCAAGTAGAAGCGCTGAAAAAAGCAGTGACGGCGATCAATAAAGAATTTATTTCGCCGGTTGATGTGCAGGAAATTTGTTTACAATTGAAAAAAGGTTTTATCGATGAGTTGGGTATAGATCTGGTGAAAGAAACTCTAACGCCCGCAGAAGAAACACTGAAGAATGAATTAATGAAAAAATATATTGACGTGAACTGGAATATAGAACGGAAAAATACATTTTAAGACAGGTTAAAATTATACGATGGTAATCAAGGATTTGGTAGAAAAGGGTATTTTTAAACAAAGCGGCTATATTGCGCCGGAGGTTACGGGCGCGATAAAAATGGATGCTAATGAAAACCCTATCAGTTTACAGGAACCCTTAAAGAAAAAGCTCATGGAAGAAATGGGCAGAATTGATTTAAACCGTTACCCTATAGCCGGTGCTCCTGAATTACGCAACAGATTTGCTCAATATTACGGCGTGGATAAGGATATGGTTATGTTGGGCAATGGATCTGATGAACTGATTCAAACCCTTTGTCTGACGCTGAAAGGCAAAATAAACGGTGTGTTGGTTCCCGTTCCTGCTTTTTCCATGTACAAGATCATCGCGGTTAATACCGGTAATAAAGTGGTGGAAGTACCGCTGGATAAGAAATTTGATCTCGATCGTGACGCCATCATTGGCCAGATAAAGGCAAATTTCCCTGCTTTGGTGTTCTTAAGTTATCCGAACAGTCCCACCGGCAATCTTTTCAGCCGGGATAAAATAGAAGCTATCATCAAAAAAACTCCCGGGATTGTCGTCATTGATGAGGCTTATGCCAGTTTTTCCGGCCGGACTTTGTTGCCTTTGTTAAAAAAATACGACAATCTGATTTTCCTGAACACCTTGTCCAAATTAGGGTTAGCCTCTATGCGTCTGGGGTTCTTAATCGGCAACCCAGATATTGTCGCCCAATTGGACAAAGTGAGATTACCTTATAATGTCAATTCCTTATCGCAGATAGCCGCTAATTTTTTTCTGGACTATCAGGACGAATTTTCCCGGCAAGTTGAAGAAATAATCAAAAGACGTGAAGAACTTTATTTGGGCTTGAAAGAAATTGCCGGAATTAAGCTTTACCCCTCACAGTCTAATTTTATTTTTTTTAGTTGCGCTTTTGATTCCGATCGCATATATAATAAACTCGTTGAGGAAGGTATCATTGTGAAAAATTTGAATATACCTCCGCTGATGCCCAATTGTATGAGGGTTACCGTAGGAAATAATAAAGAAAACGAAGCCTTCCTAAGGGCATTAAAAAGCGTTATTTCTAAGTAAGGAGCGTGATTTAAAATTAATTGAAAATTGCAGGGTAGTTTACGGCGCAGAAAGTTTCTGTTTTTGCCGTACTGCCCTTTTTTTATTTAATGAGACCCAAACTTCAGAAACGTAGTGCGTAACCTAAAGGTCATCTACGACTGAAGTTTGCTGGTCGAATTATCCCCGTAGCGAAGCGGAGTGGAATACGGGATTCATGATAGTAACTTGTGATAATAAAATAAAATTATAATTATAAAATTAGGAGGAATTAACTTGGAAGTAAAGGTAATCGACAATGACGTAGAAAAAGCACTGAAAATTCTGAAAAACAAACTTTCGAAAAGCGGCTTGTTTAAGGAATTAAAAGTCCGCCGTGCTTATGAAAAGCCTTCAGTAAAGCAAAAGAGAAAAAAAATTGAGGCACAGCGCAGACTGGCCAAAGTTCAAAGACGCCGCAAGTTTTAAGCTTGCAGTTTGCTAATACAGTAATTTTTTATTTTTGCTTCGGGAGAGTAGCGCCTTATGGAAGAAAAACAATACGTAATTGATGCGCTGTCCATCAATGAGTCATGGCGAGTTTTTCGCATTATGGCGGAATTTGTCGAGGGCATTGAGACTCTCTCTGATGTTAATAATGCCGTCACTATTTTTGGTTCCGCCCGAGTTAAGCCGGATGATATTTACTATCAGAAAACAGAAAATTTGACCAGACTTCTGGTTCAAAATGGATTTAGTGTAATCACCGGCGGCGGTGGTGGAATTATGGAGGCGGCCAATAAAGGCGCCGGTGAAGCCGGCGGCAAATCGGTAGGAATGAATATTCAATTGCCCTTTGAACAAAAGCCGAATTCCTACGCGAATATCAATATTCATTACAAGTACTTCTTTATCCGTAAGGTGATGTTTGTCAAATATGCTGTTGCGTATGTGATCCTGCCGGGCGGTTTCGGCACAATGGATGAACTTTTCGAAGCGCTTACTTTAATTCAGACAAAAAAAATAAAGTCTTTTCCCTTGATCTTAATGGGGAGCAATTACTGGAATGGATTACTGGATTGGTTGAAAAAAACCATGCTTGCGGAAGGTAAAATTTCTCCTGCCGATCTCGATTTGATTCAAGTCGTCGATGAACCGGAAGAAGTTGTAAAGCTCATTAAGAAATACATTATCATTTAATCTTCTTATTTAGTTCTTTAAAGCCATGGAAAAAATCTTCGCCAATTTGAAAAAAGGTATTATTGCGCCTTGTTACCTTCTGTACGGGGAAGAAGAATATCTAATCAACGAAAACCTCAATAAATTTTTAGATATATTAGTGCCGGAGAGCGACCGGGATTTCAGCCTGTTTTATCTTGATGGCGAAAATACCGATATTGATAACCTGATTGAATATATCTTAACGCCTTCCCTTTTAGGAAACAGGAAAGTAATCGTAGTGAAGAACACTACTATTTTTCATTCCCGTGAAAATCTGGCCAAGCTGGTTCAAAAGATACGCGGCAGCATTGATGAGCAACCGGGCAAAGCGGCAAAATATTTTCTGACTTTCTTGAAAATAGCCGGTTTTGCTCTGGAGGATTTGCAGGACTCCGGTTGGCGAAAGATAACCGATGATGAGTGGAGTAAAGTTGTGAAAGGAGACGCGGGAGAAGAACGCGAAAAGTGGCTACCCCGTATTTTGGAAATTTATTCCAGTTCAGGGCTCACCGGGGCATCCGGCGCTGATCAAACAGATCGTCTGGAAGAAATTTTTAAAAACGGCCTGCCCGGAGGAAATTGTTTGATCTTTACGGCGGAGGCCATAGATAAGAGAGGAAAACTTTACAAGATAATCTCCGAACTGGGTGTTGTCCATTATTTTAGCACGGCGCGGGGAGAAGCCGCCCAGAAAGAAATACTTCAGAAGGAAGCCCAAAAATTACTTGATAGTTATGGAAAGAAATTGTCGTCCACAGCATGGATTGCTCTGGGTAAAAAAACGGGGTTTGAATTACGGCGGTCCCTTACTGAATTAGAAAAACTGGTTTCTTTTGTAGGAGAACGTGGCACCGTTGAAGAGAAAGATGTCGAAGCAGTTGTCGGTAAAACCAGAGAAGATTCCATATTCGATTTAACGACAGCTTTAAGTGAGAAAAATCAGTTGGCAGCGCTTGCCGCCTTGAGGGCGTTGCTCGATCAAGGCACGCATCATTTGATAATACTAACTATGATCGTTAGGGAAATCAGACTATTATTGCAGGCCAGAATTTTAGTGGATTCGGCAAAGCTGCCCAAGTTCAGCAGTAACATGGAATATGGCTCGTTTCAGAAGAATATCCTTCCCGTATTGAGTGGCTTTGCCGATACGATGTCAATGCCTAAGGATTTTCTGATTAACAAACATCCTTTTGTTGTTTTTAATGCCTTCCGTAACTGCGGCCGTTTTTCTTATCCCCGCCTGATCAACTTCCTCGATGAATTGCTGGAGCTTGACCGCTCCTTTAAATCTTCCGCCTCCAGTCCGCAATTATTGCTGGAAATGTTTTTGATTAGGGCCTGTTCTAAATAAAAAATATCCCTCTGCCGCAAGCAGAGGGATATTTGACCTAATATCTTCCGCATCCCTGCCAACCACGTTGGCGGGATTGTTTCCAATAGCCTTTCGGTTATTGGATAATTCGGCTAAAAAACTTCAATGCGCTTTGCTTTTGAAGTTTAAGCCTCATTACAACTAACAAATATTGCTTCGCTATGCTTGTAATATTTGAGTTTCATTAGTTCGACTAACGCTTTAATGAGCCTTGATTTTCCGAAACGTAGTGACCGGAAAATCTAAGAGCGAATTATCCCACCACCTTCAGGTGGTAGGGATAATTCGCTACGTTCGTTTTCAGCGAGTCTCATTAAAGGAAAAGCCGGCTCTGAATCAGAGTCGGCTTTTCTAAAATTACTTTATAAATTTACCAATAATAGGGTGAAGGCATCAGCAGGCAAGCAGTTCCGACACCGACATCAGAGGCCAGCGCGGGCAGACGGAAAATTATCTGTGCGACCGTTTCAGAGCCCTGCACAATCGTACTGGCTCGTACTCTTACCACTATCCAGATGGCGCTGGTCTTGGGATAGGTAAGGTTGAAGTCTGCCACGCCGTTTGCGTCGGTTATCACTGTTGTAGGCAAAGTGCCGCCGGCCGAATTGGGTGGAATAAGCTTGCCGGTCGTATTCGGTGATGGTGTAGACGCCGCGGGTAACGTGCCGTAATAATAATGTCTGTAGCCATCCTCGCCGGGATCAAGAATCAGGTTTTCATTGAGATCTTCGTTCAGATAGGTTCCATAGTTACCCGCGATGGTGCATGTACAGGGAGTCACGCTGCAGTCCCACGTGCAACCATCGCCGTCAGCCATACAATTACCACCCGTGCTCCATGCTATTGGCCAGACGTTCAGGCTGACCACCGTTCCTGCCGGAACCGGATTGCCGTTGATATCGGCGACCAGAACGGACATTGCCTGGATGTATTGTGTCGCGTTATCGTTAACGCCGAGAACGGTCGCCATACCAAACGCGATTGAACCAGGCACACCGCCAATAACCACTGCCGCGTTACTTCCGGAAGGCGACACTCCGCTTTCCACTGTTGTGCCGACTACCGCCGCATGGATTTTAACTCCTCCCGCATCGTAGGAAGGCAGTGACCCTGCTGTGAATACTGTGCTTGCCTGTCCATTGCTGGCGGTCAGTACCACCGCCGGCAGGATTGTTTCACCGCCGCCGGTGGGATTAATCATGGAAAACGAGACCGGCGCATTGGCCACGACGAAACCTAATGAATCACGCACTGTGGCGGTGATAATCGAGGTGCCAGTGTTCATAGATACCACTGTGGGTGTTGCCTGAAGAATGATACTGTATGCGGCAGCCCCCGAAGACATGGCCACAGTGAGAGTGGCCTTGATTGTCTGGTTGCCCGTGAGGTATACCTGCACATTGGCAATGCCGGCGCTGGTTGTTTGTAAGGTAGCAGTTGCACTTGTTGCCCCTGATATTACCGGTATTGTAGACGTTCCGCCCACCCAAGTTCCCAGCGTAGTGGCAAATGTTACGGATGAACCGGGAGTAGGAACGTTTACTCTAATTTGCAGGGTGTTGCCGATTTCCATGGCAGTAGGGTTAGGGTTGCCGGTGACAACGGCGCACCCGGGATTGCACAGCGTTTGCTGGTCAATGGCAAAAGTTGCGGCAACTGTGTCCACTGTCAGAGCAGTTGAAGCTGACGCACCCAAAGCTCTGGCGATAATGGTTACAGTGCCTGCCGTTACACCCGTTACTGTGGTTTTGAAAACGCCGCTGGAATTGGTTGTTCCCGATGATAAGGCGATGTTGACAGCGCCGGTGCCAGACTGAGTCAGGGTAACCGCCGCGCCGTCAATTCCAAAACCTCCCGCGTTCAGGGCGGTGACAGTTAAGGTTATCGGATTAGTGCCGGCATTGGTGAGAGTTGTTCCGCTTGATGATATAGTTACTGTTGATCCTGTAACCTCGATGGGAATCTGCGACGATACCGATCCGGATGTTGCCGTGATAGTTGCTGTACGGTTAATCGGGCCATTCGTGCCGCCGCCGGACGAAAACGTTAAAGTTGCCGTACCATCGGTACCGGTAGTGACAGTCGCCGCGCTTAGATTACCGGTATCGGCGCTCATTGTTATATCTATGCCGGATAACGCGGCATTGGAGGAATTTTTTGCGGTGATGGTGATTGTTGAAGATGTTGAGCCGTCAGACTTTACTGTCGGGGGTGAAGCTAAAAGATCAAGCGAAGCGGCTGTGGGGGTTGTTGGAGTTGTACCAGTATCAGTATCTTTACTGCCGCCGCATCCGCTAAGACAACAAAATAGAATAAAAAAAATCAGCAGCAATAATGGCTGCGAAAATTTAATATTGATTGATTTTGTCATTTTACTCTCCTTTTCCGAGGTACAAATGATTTTTTTCTAATATAGGTATTTTACAGGAAATATTATTAGTTTTCAACCTTTTTTTATTGTTGAAACTCCAATTCCGAAAGCGTAGTAACCTAAAGGTCATCTGCGACGCAGCGGAATTGGTAAGTTGAACAATCCCGCGGAGCGGAGGGTACAATACCCCAAAGCTTGTTTTGGGGTATTGTACCCGTGATTCCAGCGGCCTTTACTTTTGTATGCTTCTTATAAATTAAATTGATGGGAATTGACTGCGCCTATATCCTCCGCTGGCGCGAAGTCGGGAGGATTTACGAGAGGTGTCACACCAGTGACGGAGGTGGATAAAAAATTTCCAGCCCGAAATTTCGCTGAACATTACATCTGCAATAACACGTCCACCCCCTACCCCAGCCAGCGGGGGACATCAGAGCTTTTTTATCCTGGTTTGCGCCTGCCTTTTAGCCCGCGGCAGTCTTCTTGCCGGGCCCTTCTTTTTGGATTGACGATCAGGATTCTCATCTTGTTTCTCTGCCGCAGAATTGCCTTCAAACGATGGAGAAATAACTTTATTCATAATTACTTCAAATTCTACGGATGTCAGAGCTGTCTTGCCGCACCGGGTGATGTAGGAGACTATTTCGCGATCGGAAGAAACCACGAGGGTATCTTCCGCAGTATGAGCCGCTATCCGTTTTATGACGTCATCAGCTTTTTCACCGTGGCGTGAATAAATAATATTAATTTTTCCGGCCCGATCGCGTTCTTCATCTGCTGGACCGTTTTTCCAACCATCGAAAACAACGGTAATTTTGTGTCCCCTTCTTTTTTCGTATTCAATAAGTTTAGATATCAATGCCCGGCGTCCTGCTTCGAGACTTTGCCGTTCATAATTCCGCAAGATATCGGATTGCCGGATCAAATTATAGCCGTCAATTAAAATAAGCAAGAACACCACCCCGCTTGTAAGTTACCACCTTGCAGGCGTTACCTTTCCGGTCCGGGAAGTGACGCCGAACAGGCGGCAGCTTCACATCGATGTGGTATAATTACATATACGAGCCACTTGTTCAATAAAATTCTGCCGTTTTTTCTGTCGGGGGTTTTCCCTTGACTTTGGCGCATATAGTTTGTTAGCCTCCAAACGAAATATAGATGTTGAAACATAATAGGATAAGCTAATTTTATCCAATCAAATACAAATAAAGGGGAAGTGAAAATGGAAATCAAGAAAGTTTGTGTGTTGGGCGCCGGTTTAATGGGCAGCGGAATCGCTCAGGTTTGCGCTCAGGCAGGTTATGAAGTAACCATGCGTGATATCGAACAGCGCTTTGTTGACGGTGGGATGAACTCGATTAAGAAAAATCTTAACCGCGATGTGGAAAAAGGCAAAATTACAAAAGATCAAATGGATGCCATTCTTGGCCGCATCAAGCCCACTCTGGATTTAAAAGAAGCGGCAACCGGTGCGGACATAGTGGTCGAAGTTGTTATTGAAGTTATGGATGTGAAGAAAAAGGTTTACGCGGAACTCGAAGAGATTGTTCCCAAACATTGTCTGTTCTTTACCAATACTTCCGGGCTGAGCATCACGGAAATGGCTTCCGTGACCAAAAGGCCGGAAAAGGTTATCGGCACTCATTTCTTCAATCCTGTTCCCGTTATGAAACTTCTGGAAATAATCTGCTGTTATCAGACCTCCGCTGAGACGCTGGAAACAGCCAAGGCCTGGGGCAAAAAAATCGGCAAAGAAGTTATTATCGTGAAGGAAGCTCCAGCGTTCGTCGTCAACCGTATTCTCTGCGTGATGCTCAACGAAGCTTTTTACGTGCTGGATCAAGGTCTGGCCTCCGCCGAGGATATCGACAAGGGCATGATGCTGGGCTGCAATCATCCCATCGGGCCTTTGGCGCTGGCTGATCTGGTTGGCCTTGATACTCTATTGCGAATCATGGATGATATGTACAGAGAACTGGGCGACAAATACCGCCCCGCGCCTCTTTTGAGAAAGCTTGTTCGGGCGGGGAATTTTGGGCGCAAATCAGGCCGCGGTGTATACGACTACAGCAAAAAATAAGGGCCGGAGAATTTACGGCTTATAATTTATACTAAAAATTTTTTTGGAGAATTTTTATTTATGAAAACCAGAATTACAGAACTTTTCGGCATTAAGTATCCCATTATTTTATCAGGCATGAGCTGGATCAGCGTACCGAAGATGGTTGCAGCTGTTTCCAACGCCGGAGGTTTGGGAATTTTAGCAACCGGTCCTTTTAACGCCGAGCAAACGCGTCAGGCAATCAAAGAAATCCGGAGTCTTACAGATAAACCCTTTGGAGCCAATGCCACGCTTCTTTTCCCGGGCGCGGCCGAAAATGCCAAAGTTTTATTGGAAGAAAAAGTACCGGTAATCAATTTTTCTTTGGGCAAAGGCGACTGGATCGTAAAGCAGGCGCATGCCTACGGAGGCAAGGTTATTGCGACCGTGGTCAATGCCCGTCACGCCAAACGGGCCGAGGATTACGGCTGTGACGGCGTCATCGCCACCGGCCACGAAGCCGCGGCGCATGGTGAGCACGTTACTTCTCTGGTGCTTGTTCCTTCTTTAGTCGATGCGGTGAAAATTCCCGTTATTGCCACCGGCGGTTTCGGCGACGGACGCGGCCTCGCGGCGGCGCTGGTTCTGGGTGCGGAAGGCATAGCGATGGGCACCCGTTTTATGACGACCAAGGAAAGTCCCCTGCATAGTATCTATAAAAAACTATCCATGGAAAAAGACGTGGAAGATACTTTGTATTCGGATAGATTTGACGGACTCCTCTGCCGTATCATGAAGACGGACGCCGCAGAAAGAGCCATCAAGAAGGGTTTGAATCTGCCGGCGGCTTTTTTCAACGCGCAGGATATTGCCAAACAATTAAAGATGCCATTCTTTAAACTATTTGTGGGAGTTCTGTTGTCCGGCTGGAAAAACGCCAGGCAGCTGGCCTTTATGGCCAACGGTTTCCACGCGATAAAAACAGCGACGGAAGACGGCGATTTGAAACAGGGCGTGCTTCCCGTGGGACAGGTTATGGGCCTGCTTCATGATGAGCCAACGGTTGCCGAACTGATGGAAAGAATGGTGGCGGAAGCAAAGAAGCAGCAGCAAAAACTTGACGCTCATTTTTCGTAAACAGCCCAGCCGGATAAAATATGTTTCAGAATAAAAAAGTGGTAGTAGTCATGCCGGCTTATAATGCCGAGAACACCCTCCTCAAAACATACGAGGAGGTTATGGCTCAGGGCATTGTTGATGTGGTTATTCTTGTCGATGACGCCAGTCCTGATAATACAGCGAAAGTAGCGGCGAGCCTTCCCCGGACAAAAGTTTTTGTTCATGAACACAATCTCGGCTATGGGGGGAACCAGAAAACCTGTTACCGGCTGGCCCTGGAAGAAAATGCGGATATTGTAATCATGGTGCATCCCGATTACCAATATACGCCCAAGCTGATTCCGGCGATGGCTTCTTTAATCAGCAATGGTCTTTACCATTGCGTACTCGGTTCCCGCATCCTCGGCGGCTATGCCCTAAAAGGCGGCATGCCGCCGTGGAAATATATTGCTAACCGCTTTTTGACTTTTGTGGAAAATGTTTTAATCGGAGCGAAACTCTCTGAATATCATACCGGATACCGCGCGTTTTCCCGTGAACTTTTACTGCGATTGCCCTTGAAAAATAATTCCGATGACTTTGTTTTCGATAATCAGATGATGGCTCAAATTATTTGGTTTGGTTATACTGTCGCTGAAGTAAGTTGTCCGACAAAATATTTTGCCGAAGCGTCATCTATTAATTTTGGCCGAAGCATTGAATACGGTGTCGGCTGCCTGAAAACAGCGTGTGCTTTTCGCCTGGCTAAAATGAACTTAATAAAGTCTGTCCTGTTCCCCGCCCAGTGATACGCGGTTGATAGGCAAAAATGTTTCACGGGTTTTCTTTGGCAAAGAAAACCCGTTTTTATTTGCGAGTAAAATCCAGCGTTAATTGTTATTGGCGGCAAGTTTCATTGTGGCGATTGTTTTTTGATAATCGTCGCTGCCGAAAATCGCGGCGCCGGCGACAATGACATCGGCTCCGGCCTTGGCGATGTCGCCGATATTTTTCAGATTCACCCCCCCGTCAACTTCCAGTAAAGGTTTACGCGACAATCCTGTCAACATTTTGTTCGCTTTGGCAATTTTCGACAAAGAGGTTTTAATAAACTGTTGGCCGCCAAATCCGGGATTAACGGTCATAATCAGCAAAAGATCAATATAGGGAATAATTTCTTCAATTTGTGTCAATGGCGTTGCCGGATTTAATGAAACGCCGGCTTCTCGGCCTAACTTCTTAATCATGTCAATTGTTCGATGGAGATGATTTGTAGCTTCCACATGAACAGTAATAATATCGGCGCCGGCTTGGGCAAAAGATTCAATATACCTTTCGGGATTTTCAATCATCAGGTGTACGTCAAAAGGAAGTTTTGTTGTTTTTCTTAAGGTCGATATTATGGCCGGCCCTATGGTGATATTGGGGACAAAATGGCCGTCCATTACATCAATATGAATCCAGTCGGCGCCGGCTTTTTCCACGGTGGCGATTTCCTCGCTCAGTCTGCCGCCGTCGGCGGAAAGGATCGATGGGGCAATTATTTTCATTGACTATTTTCTCCCCAGTTTACTTATGAAATTAAATATACTAAAGTGCAGCCGTTGTCAATCACGGGTATTTATACGAATTGCTATGCGGGATATCCCTATTTGCTTTGAAAACGAGATAATTCCATTTGCGCTTCAAATTTCGTTTCACTCATTATCAGCGAATGTCATTAATTCGACCAACAAATCTTAATATGCTTCGCTTCTGAAGCTTGGATCTCAAATCCCACGTCCCTGCCAACTATGTTGGCGGAATTGTTTCCAATAGCCTTTCGACTATTGGATAGTTCGACTTACTCTTCAAACTTCACTACGTTCGTTTTCAGCGAGTCTCACTACTTCTTGCGCTTCCTATAGTCAGCGAGAGTCACGATCGCTATGCTCCCGGGATAATTCGTCCAACAAGTTTCAGCGCGCTTCGCTTCTGAAACTTGGGACTCATTAATTTTCTTGACACTAAAGCAGAAAAATCTAAAGATAGTCACATGTATATTTTATACAATATTATTTTATTTGCAGCCGCAATTATTATTTTACCCTATTTTTTGCTGAAAATAATATTTACCGGTAAATATCGCAAAAGCTTAGTCCAGAAGCTGGGCGGAAGGCAGGCGAGAATACTGGCTGATTTGAAAGATGGGCCGCGGGTATGGATTCATGCGGTTTCCGTAGGCGAGGTCACCGCCGCCGCGCCGATCGTCGCTTCTTTAAAAACGAAAAGACCGGAAGTGAAGATTATTTTTTCTACTTCTACGGAAACTGGACAGGAAATGGCGCGGAAGTTTATCAAGGGAGCCGATGCTTTTATTTATTTTCCTCTGGATATTCCATATATTGTGCGTAAAATGGTTAAATTAGCCAAGCCTGATGTTTTTGTGCTGGTGGAAACGGAACTCTGGCCTAATTTTCTTCGAGTATGCGAATCCCGCCGGATAAAAACATTGATGGTTAACGGCCGGATTTCTCCTCGTTCTTACCGCAAATACCGGTTGACGAAGTTTTTTTGGAAAATAATTCTCTATGATTTAAATGCCGCCGGAATGATTGCCGAGATTGACGCGGTACGACTGAAAAATATCGGCATGGATTCCGCAAAAATAAAAGTGCTGGGAAACGCGAAATATGACGCGCTGGCGGCGCTGGCCGCGCCTGCCCTGCAGAAAGAAATTGCCCGCCGGTTCAACGTGCGGAAGAATGAAAGATTTTTTGTCGCGGGCAGCACGCATGAGGGTGAAGAAAAAATTATCATTAATGTGTATCAGGAGCTCTTAAAGCATTATCCTGAATTTAAGCTCATCATTGTACCACGGCATATTGAAAGAACGAAGGATATTCTCGGCCTTTTACAGCAGACAAATTTTAACGATGTCCTGACGTTGACGGATATAAATAACGGGCGCAAGCGAAAAGATGAGCGAATCATCGTTGTTGATGTAATCGGGGAACTATTTAAGATTTATTCTCTGGCGACTATTGTTTATTGCGGCGGAAGCCTGGTTCCCAAAGGCGGACAGAATATCTTAGAGGCGGCGGCCTGGGGCAAGGTGATTTTTTACGGCCCTTCAATGGATGATTTCAGCGAAGAAAAAGCTCTGCTGGAAGATGTGGGTTGCGGAACGACAATAAAAAGCGCGGAGGAATTACTGCAAGAAATTTTTCAGGCACTGAAAAACCCCGAAGAACTCCAGCGCCGGGGTGACAGGGGTAAATCCGTTATATTAGCCAATATAGGCGCTGCTGCCCGATATGCTGATTTAATAAGCAAACATATTTAGGAGGCTGTTTTAATTTCTTAAGATCAAAACCTAAACAAACAGGATATGGAGGTATTTATTATGCTGAAAAAATACGAGGAACTGAGCAAACAAGTCAACCTGACAAGGGCTTTTATGGCAAGGTCAGTTATCTACAGGTATCTCAACAGAACAAACCTGATACGCTATCCGGAACTTTCCAGACTCATCGGCTGCGATGCATTTATCAAGCATGAAAATCACAATCCGACCGGATCATTCAAGATAAGAGGGGCGCTTAATTTTTATCATCACATGTCCAAGGAAGAGCTGGAGACCGGGATCCTCGTTGCCACCAGAGGCAACCACGGCCTGGCTATGGCCTGGGCGGGACAATGGTTCCATGTGCCCTGCACTGTTGTTGTGCCGGAGGGCAACAATCCTGAAATCAACAGGACCATAGAAAGTTACGGCGCGGAACTGATTGTCCACGGGGAAGACTTCTATGACGCGCAATCGTATTGCGAAGAGCTTGTGGACAGTGCCGGTTATTACTATGTCCAGCAGGGCAACGAACCTGAAATCTTAAACGGCCTTGCCACCATGGGACTGGAGATCCTTGAGGACCTTCCCGAAGTGGATACAATTGTTTGTCCTATCGGCGGTGGCGCGGGTTGCGCGTCGATTTTAAAGACGGTGCGGGCAATCAAGCCCGATATAGAGATAATCGGCGTAGAGGCACAGAATGCCTCGTCGTTTTATAATTCCTGGAAAAAGGGAGAAATTGTAACCCTTGATGAAGCCCATACGGTCGCGGACGGCCTTGCCGCAAGAAGTGTATTTCATCTGCCCTACGTCATTCTCAAGGACACCATCAATGATGTGGTGCTGCTGACCGAAGACGAGATACTCGAAGGGATCAGAATGGCGCTCACCACAACACATAATCTGGCCGAGGCCGCGGGCGCCGTCTCTTTGATGGCGTCTTACAAAATAAAAGACCGTCTCGCGGGCAAAAAAGTTGTGATGATCATGTCCGGCGGCAATATTAATATGGATACGCTGAAAAAAGCGCTGGGAAGCTGATGGCTGTTGCCTGTTTAAATTTTTTGGGCATCAGAAGAATAAATGGTTATTAAAACATGTCTGGAGCATTGGTGTCGTTAGCAAAGTCCTATATGCCTGTTGGTCGCTGCATATACTGTGGATCGCCGGAATGGTCGGCTGGACAGGTTAGGAAATTAGGTGACGAGCATATCATTCCAGAGGGATTGGGCGGAAAACTGCTCCTACCTGAAGCTAGCTGTAAGGACTGCGAAGGGTTGACAAGCAAATTCGAACTAGAATGGTTACACAGTGCTTTTTACACAGTGCGCGTGCAAAAAAGGGCTAGGAAAGAAGAAAAAGCGGCCGCCAAAATTTCTTCCGTTGCAGGTACAAAGAAATGGGCGTACAATTTTAGAATCGGTTCCGCTAGAAAAATATCCAGCTATGAGTGTTACTCTCTTGTTCGATCATCCCGACATTCTCTCGGATTGTGCACCGGTAGAAAAAGTATTATCTGGTGGAGTAGCAATTGGAACCCTTCCGACGTTTGGCCTTCTTTTAAAGCCATACTTGGATCAAGGAACAGTAAGTTTCATCCCTCCTCGGAGTAGTGCAACCAGCACCCTACTTGGAAGGATGTTGGCGAAAATTGCACATTCCTATGCCGTGGCTGAACTGGGAATAGATGGCTTCAAGCCCTTTCTAAATCAAATCATCTTAGGTACTAACATTCACCATTTATCCCATTATGTTGGTGGTACTAGAGTAATACCGCCTGCAAGCAATGATGCCTATGAGATTAAGCTAATCACGATCAAATCCATCGGCTGCCGACCGTATCTCATGGTCATTATTCGTTTGCTAGCCGATGTGCAGGGTATGCCTGAATATTGGGTGGTTGTCGGTGAGCCTTAGAGCCATAGTTGCAGGTAATTCTGAGCGAAGAAATGCCCCTTCAACTGCCGTGTTCGGATGATGATGCGGAGGTCGCCTGGATTATCCAGACACCCAAGCAGTCGCTGGGCACGGAGCCGGATAATGACAGAAAGGATATATTAATCTTCTTTCTTGTAATATCTTTCCCACTTAGTATTTATCTGCTTTTGGATATCTTCGATCTGCGCATCGGTAAGAATCTTGAACCGTGACTGCGCGCGGAAGTATTCACGCACCGGTATCAGCTTGCGTTTTTCCACCAGCTTTTCGGATGCCGCCGTCAGTTTGAACTCACCGTTCACTATCTCATAGAGGTCATAATATCCGGTTTCCACGGCCAGTCTGCCGATCTTGATTCCGTATCTCGGATCGTATCCCCAGCCCGGCGGGCAGGGAATATGAATATGAAAGTACTTGGTGCCCGGCATATCAATGCATTTTCTGATCTTGTCAAAAAGGTCCAGCGGGTAGGCAGCAGAACAGGTGGCCACATAGCTTAAGTTATGTGCCGCCATGATTGCAGGGACTTCTTTTTTTTGCTGAAGCTTTCCCTTAAACGGCGTGTTTGCGGTTATAGCGCCGATAGGGGTAGTGCCCGAGCGCTGAACGCCGGTGTTCATGTATCCTTCGTTGTCGTAGCAGAGATAGATGAAGTTGTCGCCGCGCTCCGCCGCGCCAGATAAAGCCTGCAAGCCAATGTCGCTCGTTCCGCCGTCACCAGCCCATGCAGCCACCGTTGTATGCTCTTTCCCTTGAGTTTTAAGAGCGGCCAGGATTCCGGTGGCTGCCGCTGCTGTGGAGGCAAACGTCACATTCAGGCAGGGAAGTTTTGTCGATGCAATCGGGAAAAGCCCTTGAAGAACCGTAAGACAGCTCGGTGGCACAATAAGAATTGTGTCTTTCCCCAAGGCTTTAAGACCCACCCTATATGCGATAGCCAGGCCGCAACCGGTGCAAGCTCTTGTCCCCGGATGGACAAATTCCTCTTTCGGTAAACTTAAAATAGTGGTCTTCGCCTGCATTTGATTCTCCTATAACTTAAGCCCTATCCACACGGGCTCTTTCGCCACCCTGCTTTTTGTCGCCGCCCGAAGGGTTTGTGTCAAATCTTCCGTTCGAATATCACGGCCGCCGATTCCCGCAATAAAATTTTGGACCATCGGCAAGTCTCCTGTCCCGGCAAGATGTTCATAAAGTGCGGACTTTAAATCCGAGACCAGCGCACCTTCATAACCATAACTCAACGCCTTTTCAAAAACGATAACGCCTTTTTTCCCTTTCAGGGCATTGGCAATCGCAACATCTGGGAAAGGCCGGTAAAAGCGAACGCCCATAACGCCTACCTTTAGACCTTCTTTTCTCAAAGCATCCACGCAAACACGCAATTGGTAGGTCAGAGAGCCCAAGCCCACGGCAATATATTCCGCATCATCGCAAAGATACGGTTCTATATATGGGTCGCCGCCCCGGCCGAATATATCGGCAAATCTTTTTTCCGCTTCGGCAGCGACGGCAAGCGCCGCCCGCATTTCTTCCTGAAGCAGATAGCGAATTTCCATGTATCCGTGGGCAAGCTCACCTCTCACATCCATTCGCACGTCGGGAAGAGTCACGGTATTGAGATTGGCGGGCTTCTCAGTGTTGAGCGCATAGTCCGGCTTAAATGGCGGCAGAAAGGCATCAACCTGTTCCTGATCTGGCGCATCAAACGGCATGTATGTGTGGGAAAGGATATATCCGTCATAGCAGACCATAATAGGGATGCTCACCTTCTCCGCAAGCCAGTAGGCTTTGATGACCGAATCAATGATTTGCTGGTGGTCGGAACAATACATCTGTATCCAGCCGGTGTCGCGCTGTGAAATCGAGTCCTGCTGGTCATTCCAGACATTCCACGGAGCGCCTACCGCTCGGTTGACAACGCACATCACGATGGGAAGTCTTGCACCAGCCGCCCATTGGACCTGTTCATGCATATAGAGAAGCCCGTTGGCGCTGGTTGCCGTAAAAGATCTGGCGCCGGCCGATGATGCGGCAATACATACGGCTAAGGCGGAATGTTCGCTCTCGACAGGTATGTACTCGGCCTTCATTTCACCTGATTCCACATACTCGGAGAGTTTTTCTGTAAGAGGGGTTTGCGGTGTGATGGGATAGGCGGCGATGACATTGGCACGACAAAGTTTGACGCCCAAAGCTGCGGCGACATTTCCGTTTTCGATAATATGCATGGCGTCTACTCCTTGTCCTTGTCTTCTTCTGAAAACGCCGCTTCGTCCACCATAGTGATGGCCTTGGTCGGGCATTCTTCAGCGCAGATGCCGCATCCCTTGCAGTATTCCAGGTTGATTGCCGGTGGTATCGTCCGGGAGATGACAACCTCAGGACAGAACAGCCAGCACATGAAGCAGGCTTCGGTCTTTCTTTTGCAGGGAATGCAGAGGCTGGTATTCAATACCGGCCGCTCCACCCTCCATGATCCAGTCCTTCCGCCGTCACCCGGCCCGTGATCACTGTGGGAAGTTTTTCTCCTGTAATTTCGAGTGCCCATTTTCAACCTCCTGTCACAGTTCTTTCAAAGGCAATTTTTGCCGCTAATGAGTTCTTTTCCGGCTTTCTTGTGCTGAATTCTTCTTCAATGCCTTTGATGAGTATTTCCATCCCAACGAGGTTTATGGCCCGTTCGAGCGATCCGATAATCCCTGTATTTACCATGCCGTGAGGAAGACCTGCCTCAACTGATATTGCTGTAATATCCGCGGTTGCAAACCTGTAATCTTTCAAGTTGTAGGATTCAAAGGATTTAGGCGTGTTCAAAACGATGATCCCGCCGGGTTTGAGGCCGTGCGTAACATCCGCCTCGGCAAGCAGCAGGTGGTCAAGTACGACAATAATGTCCGGTGTTTCGATGGGTGACAAATCGTATATTTTGTCTCTAGATATTTTCAGAGATGTCATCACCGGCGCGCCCCTGCGCTCTGTGCCAAAGCTTGGCGCCATGACAACTCCCGGATAGCCGGAGACGAAGGCAGCTCCCGCAAAAATCTTTGCCGCCGTTATGGCTCCTTGACCGCCCCGCCCGTGCCAGCGGATTTCAATAAATTCCTTATTCATAAATAAATCCTAATCTACTTCTTTTTCATTAGCATAAAATTGACGGACTGGAAAGTAATGGTTGCTGGCAAGCATTGATTCTATTTTTTCCATCAATTCGAAGAGCGTACGTTTATCCAGCGCCGAAACAGCAATGGCGTCCAACCTTCGACATAGGGTTTGGAGCAAATCTTTATCGGCAACGCAGTCGGACTTATTCAATACTCTTATGGTTGGCTTGTCGTTAATTTCCAACTCTTCCAGAATTTTTTCTACGGCGACAATCTGGTCTTCAAATTGACTATTGCTGACGTCAATTACATGCAAAAGTATATCCGCCTCGAGCAGCTCGTCCAATGTCGCCCGAAAGGCGGTGAATAATTCTTCCGGGAGATTGCGGATGAAGCCTACCGTATCGGTGATAATGGCTTCGGTATCCTGAGGAAAGCGTAGCCTGGCGCTTTTTGTATCCAATGTGGCAAAGAGTTTGTCTTCAACCAAAACGGAGCTTTTGGTGAGAGTGTTAAGGAGTGTGGATTTTCCGGCATTTGTGTAGCCGACGATGGAAATGATCGGCAGGCCTGTTTTTTCTCTTTTGCCGCGGCGCTGCCGCCGCGATGTTGTTATCGCTTTTAAATCTTTTTCCAGACGATGAATGCGCTCGCGAATACGGCGGCGGTCAATTTCCAGCTTTGTTTCGCCGGGACCGGTACCGCCGATGCCGCCGGCCAGCCGGGAAAAAGAAGTATCCAGGTGCGTCAGCCGCGGTAGCAAATATTTCAGTTGCGCCAGTTCTACTTGAATTTTCCCTTCGCGGCTGTGGGCGCGCCGGGCGAAAATATCCAGAATAATTTGAGTGCGGTCGATAATTTTTAAGCCGGTAAAGTCGTTGATAGAGCGCACTTGCGCCGGCGTCAGTTCGTGATCGAAGATGAGCATGTTGGCGCCGATTTGCGTGGCCCGCAAGTCGATGGCGGATAGCTTGCCACGGCCCACCATGAATTTGGGGTCGGGCTGCGGACGGTACTGCACAATAGAGTCGAAAACTTCCACACTGCAGGTGCGCGCCAGTTGGGCGAGTTCCTCCAGTGATGTTTGGGCGTTGGCCAGCGGATTCTTTTCCACACGCAAAAGAATGGCTTTATCTGTCGCCTCCATTTTGCGCGATTTTTGTTTTTTAGCGAATTCATCTTCAAGCGCCTGGATAAAGGAAAGAAAATTAATTTGGATCCGGTGCGGCTCCGCGGGATTCATGATTAACCAGTAATCTCCCACCGGATTTTCCGGAACAAGGTGCGCCCAGTGGAGTTTTCCGGGAGAGCCGTCCGCGCGTACTTCCAGCGCGCCGATAAGATCGAGCCTCAGGTGTGATAAATCGGTTAAATCTTCGTCGGACAATTCTTCGCCGTTTAAGTGTGTGTGAATCAGCCGCAAGCCTTTAAACCGCTGTGAAGACGAGCGGAACCCTTCCAGATTGGGGATTAATATGCTTTTGTGGTCGCCGATTATTGCGGTGCTGATTTCTCCTTTGCGGCTGATGAGCAAACCGATTTGCCGGTTTATATCGCGGGAAAGAAAGGATAATTGCCGGGCCAGATCATGGCTTATGATATTTTCCGGCGGGATTCCTTTGTAGCAAAGGCGTTCTACTTGTTTAATTTGCGCGGCTCGCAGTCCGGTTGTATTTCCAAAAATTTTATTGATAGCCGTTTTTCCTTTTTAATATATCCCATGCACAATATCTACCTCCGTCAGCGGAGGATACATATATCCAAGCTGATTTTACCTACCACATTTTATCTGGATTAGTCAAAAGGCAAAAACCCCCGGAAGGTTAGCCCTCCCGAAGGTTTTTTAATTAAAGTTAAACAACAGCTTTCTTAGAAGCTCAGAGTAAGTTTGTTCATTAGAATGTAATCATCGTCAACTTTGTTGTTTCCATTTTTACCATTGAAGTAATCACCGGTGAAGAGATAACCGAAGCCCAGCATGTAGGACAGGTTGTTGGTGATTTTGTAGGTGCCGGTAAGATCAACTTCCGTACCATAGGTGCCGCCGGTAAAACCGACAGGTTTCTGGTCCGCTTTAGCGTAAGAAACTGAAAGCATGGTATCCAATTCGGGAATAGGTTTTACGCCAACTCTGCCCTGGAAGAACCAGGCGTTGGTCATAGGACCGTCAATCATGCTGGTTCCCGGTTTGCCCGGGCCAGTCGGAGCAGTCGCATTGTAACCATAAACAGGGCCAACCCACTTAGTGACATCGTAGGTGCTGAACAGAAGCAGACAGGGATTCCAGTCCCAGCCGCCGGTTAATGTGCCGCCTTCCTGTTTATCTGTGGTGTTGGGATCATCGCCGGATACGTAAGCAAGAGTGCCGCCTACATAAATTGGGGCGAAGTTAGCGGTAGCGTCAAGAAAAGCAGCCAGATTTGAAATAGAAACGTCCTTACCCGATATTCCGCTGTCATAAGATTTGTATTTACCTGTGGCATAGTCTACTTCAGCCTGTAGATTTACAGGACCGATTTTAGCCATAACATAGGGTGTAAAAAGTGTATATTTTCCAGCATAGTTGTATGTAGTTGAGGTAGAAGTGGTTAGATACGGCTCGGTACTTGCGTAATCATAATATGTGATTTTCATGCCGCCCTTGCCGCCTTTCCATGTATAATATCCTTCAAGGCCATATTGATTATTGTCGGCATTGGTGGCATTGGTAAAGTAAGTGGACGAATTTACAGAATTATAACTATTATCTGCTATTTTTGTAATGTCGGCCGAGATAGTAAAACCGCCAAACGGGTTAGAAGTAAATTTTATCCGTGGTCCGGGAGTCGAATTGTTGCCGAATACTGTTCCTGTGGTTGAGATCATCATGTAACCTACATCAAAGGTTCCGAGGGGAGACACATAATCAATATAAGCCAAATCGAAGGCGATGTTTTCATTTTCCGCCGTTGTTCCTGCGGAATCTATCGCCAGTGGAGAATACCCCTGTCCAGTAATAGGCGATAAGGTTCCGCTTGCGGGAGCGCTTCTTGCCCCGCCCCAGATTCTTTCCAGCGCGTCAAAGCGGGTGACCAATTTCAAACTCGGAGATACGATAAAGTCTGTGCCAACGCGCAGTCTTTGATAAAAGAATGCCGTGCTGGGCCCGGGATTATGATACGCAAGCCATCGGCTTTAGCTAATGGCTTGCGTATGTTACTCTATTAAATATCGTAATAAAGCATGAATTCATATACTATTACTATCAACCCGGATATTTCCCCGGAGGATCACTCCCCCGGGGTTTGAAGCTAACCACTGGCAGTAACCTTGCTTGCTCTTAGAAAGAAAGAGTAAGTTTGTTCATAAGCAGGTAGTCATCGTCAACTCTGTTGTTTCCACTAGTGCCCTTGAAGTAATCGCCGGTGAATAGATAACCGAAGCCCAGCATGTAGGACAGGTTGTTGGTAATTTTGTAAGTACCGGTGATATCAACTTCCGTACCATAGGTGCCGCCTATGTAATTTAGCGGTTTTTGATCCGCTTTCGCATAAGAAAGCGACAGCATTACATCCAACTCAGGGGTGGGTTTGACTCCTATTCTGCCCTGACCGAACCAGGCATTGTACATAGGACCATCAACCTGGCCATTGATCTGCTTGTTAACCGTTGAGGGGTCGTAACCATTAATAGCACCAACCCAATTAGTTAAATCGTAGTAGCTAAACAGAATCAGGCAGGGATTCCAATCGGTACCGCCGTTTAGCGTGCCGCCTTCCTGTTTATCTTTGGTGTTGGGATCGTCGCCGGATACGTAAGCAAAAGTACCGCCTACGTATATCGGGGCGAAGGTAGCGGTGGCATCAAGAAAAGCGGTCAAATTTGACATGTCCATGTCCTCGCCCGTAATGCCGCTATCATATGACTTAAATTTACCTACGGCATAGTTTACTTCAGCCTGTATATTTACAGGACCGATCGTGGCTATAGCATAAGGTGTGAAAACGGTATATTTTCTTGAATAGTTGTCTGTTGGTTCATCACCTGCGTAATCGTTATATTGGATTTTCATGCCTGCCCTGCCACCTTTAAAATTGTAAACTCCTTCAAGACCATATTGATTTTCGTCGGCATTGGTATAGGGAACGGGATTATTATAACTATAACTACCATCTGAATGCTTTGTTATATCAGCCTTAATAATAAAAGGGCCAAAGGGGATAGTAGTATATTTTATCCGTCCTCCAGGTACAGTACTGTTGCCGAATATTGTTCCTGTGTTTCCTATCTCCTGATAACCGACATCAAAGGTTCCGATCGGCGATACATAATCAATATAAGCCCAGTCAAAAGCGATATTTTCATTTTCAGCCACTGTTCCCGCTGAATCTGCCGCCAGAGTTGTTCCGGGAGCGCTTCTTGCTCCGCCCCAGATTCTTTCCAGAGCGTCAAAACGGGTTACCAGCTTCAAACCCGGAGATACGATAAAGTCTGTCTCGACGCGCAGTCTCTGATAAAAAAAGGCTGTGCTGGGATTAGCGGTAGTAGTTCCTACCTTGTAATTATCATCCACACTGATTTTATTTAAATACAATCCGCCGACGTAAAACGATCCGCTAACATTAACGTCAACCGCAAAGGCTGACGCGCTGAAGGCCATAATCAACCCCAGTGACAACAAAACTAACCAAATTCTCTTCATTGTTCCCTCCTTAAATTTAAAATATTTTCAAACAGACTCCGACTTTTATAACAGGAACCGAAGATTCCTATCACCTTTTCAGTCAAGCAATTTATACAATTCATCTTTTTTAACCTTCCCTGTTGAGGTCAAAGGTAGTTCTTTAACTATTTTAATTCTCGGAACCTTATATGTTGCCATTTTCTTTTTACACCAGGCAAGTATTGTATCCTCTGTTTCCTTACCATCATATGAATCTCTCAGCTTAATGAATGCCACGGGCATCTGCCCTTTTTTGTCATCTGGTATTCCAATTACGCCACTGCCTTCAATTGCCGGATTTTGACCTAATAGCGACTCAACCTCTAAAGGAAAAACACTCATCCCTTTAACTTTTAACATCTCTTTTGTTCTACCAAGCACATGAAGATAACCATCTTCATCTAACATGCCGATATCACCGGTAAATATCCAACCATTCTGAATCACCAGGTTCGTTTCTTCTGGTTTTTTCCAGTAGCCCTTCATCAATGAAGGACTCTTCAAAGCAATTTCACCCTCTTCCCCAAGAGGTAATACCTCTCTAGTATCAAAGTCAGTAACCTTTATCTCAGTACCACCAACTGGCAAACCACAGAATATTGGGCGTATATTTATGTCCATATCGTTTTTCTGAGCACCTAGAGTAAAAGTGTCAGATGAATTTGTTTCTGTCATTCCATATGACAATTCTCTGAGAACAGTACCTGTCAATTCCATCCATTTTGCACGCATTTCCAGGTTAAGCTTCATTACAAATGACGTGACGAAAGAAGTTATTAGTGACAGTGCTTTTATCCGGCATAGTGATAGTACTGCTTTGATCATTAATGCCGGTTTTATTTAAATACAATCCGGCGACATAAAACTCGCCGCTAACCCTGACATCGACCGCGAAGGCCGATGCACTGAAGGCCATGATCAACCCCAGTGACAGCAAAACTAACCAAAATCTCTTCATTTTTCCCCCTCCTTAATTAAAGAGTTCATAACTTCCGCCTTCGGAAAACGGGCATTTTCTAAAAGCGGCTCCAACTTCACTAATATCTGTATTCCAATGGAAAGACCGATAAGATATTTTTTACGACCGGATTATATGAAGGACGGTTTTGCATGTCAAGAAAATATTTATGTCAAATATGACATATGGTGTTAATAAGCAAGGAAGGCGTGCGTCTGATCGGCCAATTTTTCAATCCCGCGGTTTGTACCGTTTGGAACCCCCTGCTCAAGCCGGGGGAGGAATGCGCCATAACTCGCGGGAGGTCGCGTTATCCTCTGCTTCGCGGGATAATTTCCAATAACCTTTGGCTATTGAAAATTCGACTAACAAACTTTAATGCGCCTATGGTGACCTTTAGGTTATTCGCTTCTGAAATTGGAGTCTCAAATCCCGCGTCGCTAAGGTAAAACCCCTGCAAGCTGCGCTTGCGGGGTAATTCCGCTTGCGCTTCAAACTTCGCTATGCTCGTTTTCAGAGAGCGTCATTAAAAAACCCCGGGAGGTTACCCGCCCTCCCGGGGTTTTAAATTAACAGTTAAACAACAACGCTCCTGCTCTTAGAAGCTAAGAGTAAGTTTGTTGATGACCATGTAGTTATTGTCGACATTACCACTATTTGGCGCATTCGCTTGATAGTAATCACCGGTGAAGAGATAACCGAAGCCCAACATATAGGACAGGTTATTGGTGATTTTGTAAGTGCCGGTAACATCAATTTCCGTACCATAGGTGCCGTTGCTGTAAGCGACCGGGAGACCTGCGGTGCCGTAACCCCACTTCTGGTCGGCCGTCGCGTAAGCAACTGCAAGCTGCACATCCAACTTGGGTATTGGCTTCACACCAATTCTGCCCTGAAAGAACCAGGCATTCTGCATCTCGTCGTCGACTGATTCGGAGCCGGCGCCATTAATCATGCCTACCCAGTAGGCTGTGGTATAAGTGTTGAACATAATCAAGCAGGGATTCCAATCCAGACCAGCGCTATTAAGACCAATACCACCTTTTAGTGTAGAACTATTAGTGTTTGGGTTATCAGCGCCTTCGAGGTATGCAAAGCTGCCGCCTATATAAACCATGCCTAAATTGACGGTGGCATCAAGGAAGACGCTCAGAGAATTTATGGTAACATTAGAAGGTTGATAAGGACCAGTACCGTCAGTCTCAAACTTCGCAGCGTCACCAAATGAATACTGGATTTCCCCCTGAATGAAGACTGGTCCAATTGTGGCCTTAAAATAAGGCAGTACACTGTATTGGTTCGTCAAATAGCCAGGATAATAGCCAGAGGGCTTATTCATCGCATCACGCTGATAGAGCAAGAGAGCGCCAGCTTCGCCCTTAGCTTGACTGCCATTAAAGTTGAAAATAGCACCCAACCGGTAAGAGTCGAAATCATTGTCGGTTGAGGTGGTGTTAGTTACAGCACTGTAGTTATTATTTTTTTCCGCAGCATAATCGGCTACAATGGTGACCGGTCCGACAGGTAATATATACATGATTTGACCGGCAGGAGTTCCGTTGGTTCTAGCCGCAAAAGGTGTTCCCCATTCGTAATCTTTCTGATAACCAACTTTGAACAAACCGATGGGTGAAGTATACTCAACATAGCCCAGACGCATGGCGAAGTTTTCACTTTCCGCCCTGGTTCCTGCGGTAGCCATAGACCCGTATACGGTATCACCCCCATTTCCTAAGACACCAGCCCCAGATCTATTGCCGCCCCAGATTCTGTCCAGTGCGTCAAAACTGGTGACCAATTTCAGGCACGGAGCTACGATAAAGTCTGCTCCGAAGCGCATTCTTGAATAAAAGAACGCTGTGCTTGGATCACCTTTAGTTTCTCCTACGCGGTTAGCATCATTTACACTGATTTTATTTAAATACAATCCGCCTACTTCAAAATCGCCGCTGACTTTTACATCGACCGCGAAGGCCGACGCACTGAAGGCCATGATCAACCCCAGTGACAGCAAAACTAACCAAAATCTCTTCATTTTTTTTCCTCCTTAATAAAGAGTTCATAACTTCCGCCTTCGGGAAACGGGTATTTCCTGAAAACGACTTCCGCTAGGCATATTTTGTGGTCTACAGGAAATTATTTCTATAGACCACGGGTCAAAATATACCTTTGGGAAGGTAGCACCTTATAAAATGTTTTGTCAAGGGAAATTTGTATGGCTAATTTTGAACAGTAGGCGAGTGTTTATTCGCGATATTTTTCATGAATCACGGGTATGAACCCCAAAGCAAGCTTTGGAAACAAATTCCGCCTCATAGTCCCACTTAGCTTCGCACGTGGGATAATTCGACTACCGCTTCAAACTTCACTTCGTTCGTTTTCAGCAAGTCTCATTAAATTGGAGTTTCAACAATAACGTAGTCCTGGTATTTTTTTCAGATGAAGTTCGGGTCACAGCGAGGTCACGAAAGCTATGCATTACGTAATTTGTAATTGTTCTATGTTGTTTTGTGTCAATCATCCGCCCCTTGTATTGGTTCAAAATTCTGAGTTGAAACATAATGCTTTGTGCTAAATGCAACAGGGGAATGTCATTTCATATGTCGGGACAAGTGATAATTTAAAGCTCTCTATATCAGAGGATGAACTAAGATGCACGGAACTTTTAAATATTTCTTGACATCAAAGCAATCTTAAGGTAGGGAAATTGCGAAGTAGATGTGACTTGCGGTCAAATTGTGACTTCTGTTCAGAAAACATCATATAATATAATTAGTTATGGTAATTGTGTTGTCGGTATCAATACGTTAGAAAAACGTTTAAAATCATAAAAAATTCTAAAAATTAGGGAGGTAGAAGTTAATCATGGCTGATGCAACAAAAGTTCAATTAAAGGAAATATATCCGATTCCGGAAGCGGCGAAGAAAAAAGCTTGGGTAAGCGGTAGAGCGGCTTACGACAATCTCTGGAAGCGTTCAGTTGAAGAGCCTGAGAAATTCTGGGCTGAAATCGCCGAGCAGCAGGTAACCTGGTTCAAAAAATGGGACAAGGTTATGGACTATAACTTTGACATTAAAAAAGGTCCCATCTATGTTAAATTTTTTGAAGGCGGCAAGCTCAACGTCTCTTATAACTGTCTCGACAGACACCTCGAAAAACGCGGCAATCAGGTCGCGATTCAGTGGGAAGGCAACGAGCCGGGTGAAGAAAAAGGGTTGACTTATAAGATGCTGCATGAAGAAGTCTGCAAGTTTGCCAATGTTCTGAAGGCCAATGGTATTAAGAAGGGCGACCGTGTTGTTCTTTATATGCCGATGGTTCCTGAACTGGCTATCTCCGCTTTGGCCTGCTCCCGCATCGGCGCCGTTCATTGTATCGTTTTCGGCGGATTCAGCGCGGATGCTCTCCGTGACAGAATTGTCAATGGTGGAGCTAAGTTGCTGGTGGTTTGCGATGGAACTTTCCGCGGCAACAAGGCAGTTCCCGCGAAAACAATAGCTGACGAAGCATTAACACAGTCTCCGTCTGTAAAGACTGTTATTGTTGTCAAGAGAGTCGGTGATAAAATTAAGTGCGAAATGACCGCCGGCCGCGACAAATGGTGGCATGAAGAAATGAAGAAAGTAGACGCCAAGTGTGAACCAGAGTGGATGGATGCCGAAGATCCTCTGTTCATTCTTTATACCTCCGGTTCTACCGGACAGCCCAAGGGCGTTACGCACACAACGGGCGGCTACCTGGTTTACGGTTCTTACACCCAGAAGATTATTTTCGATTATCATGATGGTGATGTTTACTGGTGCACAGCCGATCTGGGCTGGGTCACCGGTCACACCTACATTCTTTACGGACCTCTCTGCAATGGCGCAACATCCGTCATGTTTGAAGGTGTTCCCAATTATCCGACCTACAGCCGTTTCTGGCAGGTTGTGGAAAAATACAAGGTCAACATTTTCTACACCGCTCCGACCGCTATTCGCGCGATTGCCAAGGAAGGCGACGATTTCGTGAAGCAATGCGACATCTCTTCTCTACAGACTCTGGGAACAGTCGGCGAACCGATTAACCCCGAAGCCTGGAACTGGTATTACAACGTTATCGGCCGCGGTGAATGCCCGATCGTGGACACCTGGTGGCAGACCGAAACAGGCGGAATTTTGATTACTCCGCTGCCCGGCGCGATTGATATCAAACCCGGTATGGCGACACTGCCCTTCTTCGGCGTACAGCCTGTGCTGGTCGATGATGAAGGCAAAGAATTCAAGGATACAGTTGCCAGCGGCGCTCTGTGCATCAAAGTCCCCTGGCCCGGAATCATGAGAGGCGTTTACGGCGATCCCAAGAGATTCCAGGAAACCTACTTTGAACAGTTCCCCGGCTACTATGTGACGGGTGACGGCTGCCGCCGTGACAAAGATGGTTACTATCAGATCACCGGCCGCATTGACGATGTTATCAATGTTTCCGGTCACCGCATGGGCACCGCCGAAGTCGAAAGCGCTCTGGTTGCCCACAAGGCTGTCGCGGAAGCCGCCGTTGTTGGCATGCCCCATGACATTAAAGGCCAGGGCATTTACGCTTTCGTAACCCTGAAGACCGGCGTGGAGAAAACAGATGCTCTGAAGAAAGAACTGATTGCTCATGTCCGCACGATCATCGGACCCATCGCGACACCCGATAAGATTCAGTGGGCCGATGGTCTTCCCAAAACACGCAGCGGCAAGATCATGAGAAGAATTTTGAAGAAAGTCGCCGCGAATCAGCTCAACGAACTGGGTGATACCAGCACACTGGCTGATCCATCCGTTGTTGAGGACATTATCAAAAACAAGCAGTAAAAATGAAGTCCGGTTCTCCTTAAAAGGGAATCGGACTTTTTTATAAAACTTGTAAAAAGAAAAAATAAAAATGCATGTTCGTTTTTCCCAAAAGAATGACATGCAGAAGAAGGAGGTTGGACAAAGTGAACATTATCGCATGCGTGAAACAAGTACCTGATACGGAAGCCCAGATCAAAGTGAAAGCCGACGGATCAGGAATCGAAGACGGCCAAATCAAATGGGTCATGAATCCTTATGACGAGTATGGTGTGGAAGAAGCTCTGCGGCTGAAAGAAAAAAACGGCGGAGATGTAACAATTGTTTCCGTAGGACCGGCGCGGTCAATGGAAACAATCAGAACGGCTCTGGCTATGGGCGCGGATAAGGGCATTCATATCTGCGATGCAGCTCTGGATAACGCAGACGCCTTTGTCACTGCGTCAGCTCTGGCCGCCGCTATCAAAGGAATACCTTATGATATTATCTTCTGCGGACAGCGCGCCATTGACGATGACTCCGGTCAGGTAGGAGCAATGTTGGCCGAGCTTCTGGGAATCCCCCAGCTGACTTTGGTCACGAAATTGGACTTCGCCGGATCTTCCGTGAAAGTAATTCGGCCGATTGAAGGAGCACAGCTCTCAATAGAAACCAGCTTACCCTGCGTGGTAACGGCGCAAAAAGGTCTCAACGAACCCCGCTACGCGTCGCTTCCCGGCATTATGAAAGCCAAAAAGAAACCAGTGGATGTGAAAAACGCGGCGGCTTTGGGAATAGCTTCAGATGTGAAAGCCAAAGTAGCCAAAGTTGTTCCGCCTCCCGCCAGAGCGGCAGGAAAAATAATCTGCGGTGATGATGCAGCGCAGAAGGCGGCGGAATTGGCCCGGTGTCTCAGGGAAGAAGCTAAAGTTATTTAATTTTAAAGCGGAGGAATTGAAAAATGGCAAAAGGAGTATTTGTAATAGCGGAACAAAGAGACGGCGCCCTGCGTAAAGTGAGTTTTGAGCTTGCTTCCGCGGCCAGAAAATTGGCTGATCAGACGGGAAATGAAGTCAGCGCCATTCTGCTTGGTTCAGGTATAGAAAGTTTGGCTGCCGAGTTAGGTAAATTCGGTGTAGATAAAGTTTTTGTCGGCGACAATGCGGCTTTGGAACCATATGTTACCGAAGCGCACGCACAGGTCGTTGCTAAAATATTAAAAGACAACGATGCGTTGATCGCCCTGTTTGGCGCGTCAGTTCAGGGCAAGGATCTTTCCGCCCGCGTAGCCGCTAAACTGGCCGGTGGTCTGGCCACGGATTGCACGGATGTAAAGGTTGACGGAGGCAAACTGGTTGCCATCCGCCCGATGTATGCCGGTAAATGCTTCGGCGAAGTGGTCTTCAATACCACCCCGGGAATGGCATCGCTTCGTCCCAACGTGTTTCCGGCTGTCGAAAACGCCAAAGCCGGCGCGGTAACAAAAGTGGATGTGGTTATTGACGCTGTCAAGAGCAAGGTTCTGGAAGTGCAGAAAGATACCAGCGGTAAGGTTGACTTGACCGAAGCCAACATTATTGTTTCCGGCGGACGTGGTATGAAGGGTCCGGATGAATATAAGATTCTGGAAGAATTGGCTGACGTGCTCAAAGGCACGGTCGGTGCGTCCCGCGCCGCGGTTGATGCCGGCTGGAGACCACAGAAAGATCAGGTTGGACAGACAGGAAAGGTTGTTTCTCCCAATCTGTATATCGCCTGCGGAATTTCCGGCGCGATTCAGCATCTGGCTGGCATGAGCTCATCGAAGTGCATAGTGGCTATTAATAAGGATGCGGAAGCTCCCATCTTCACCAAAGCCGATTTTGGTGTTGTGGATGATCTTTTCAAGGTCGTTCCCGAATTGACCACTGCCTGCAAGAAATTGATGGCCTAGAATTAAAGTTGTAAGAAAAAATATGAGTTTCCAGCAAAGACGTTGAGTTGGTCTTTGCCGGAAATTGAATAAGTATCAGAAAAAATGTCATTCCGAATCCGCCTAAGGCGGGTGAGGAATCTTTAAGGATTTCTCACCCGCCGTTGCTCCTCGAAATAACAAGAGGTAAGATTCCAATGACATAAAAGTTAATTATATAACAACAGTAAGCAGACTTGGGGAAAATTCTCCAAAAATAAATTAACGGATTAATAATCAACCCTCAATATTTAGGAGGATAAATGGAACATAATATAATCCCAATAGGAATAGGAAACGAAGGTCGTGAAGTTTTCTGGAACGCTCAAGGTTTTGAGACGATACTCTTTATTTTAACTGCCGTGGCAATGGCAATATTTGCTTACGGTGTTTACCAACGCTGGACGCTATGGAAAGCGATGGGCAAGGAAGAAATCCGCTGGGATCAGCTTCCCTTGAGATTGAAATCTCTTTTCGTCAACGGCTTTTTGCAGATCAAGACATGGAAAGACGCCTATCCGGGCATTATGCACGGCTTAATCTTTTTTGGTTTTTTTGTTTTAATTTTCGGAGCCGCTTTCGATGCCGGAGAATTCCATATCACGGAACCTTTATTGGGTTGGTCATTTAATCGCGGCAATTTTTATCTGGGTTTCGCTTTCCTGATGCAAGCCTTCGGTCTTTGTGTGTTGATCGGGGTACTTATGGCAATGCTGCGCAGATACGTAATCAAACCGGAGCGTCTGGCTTATAAGGGAAAATCGGACAATACTGCCGATGACGCGATCGCCCTGCTCTTCATTCTGGGCATCGTCGTGACAGGGTTTCTCATCAGCGCCTTGCGAATCCGTGTAACTTATCAGGAAACTCCCTGGGAATCGGTCCGGTTTGTCAGCTGGGGCATCGCCACCTATGCACTTGCCGGCGTCGAAACATCCACAGCTTTGACTCTTCACAAGGTGATGTGGTGGACGCATACTTTTATAGTTCTTGGTTTTATCGCGTACATTCCGTATTCGCGGCTTTTGCACATAATTACGACACCGGCCAATCACTTCTTTGCATCCCTAAAACCAACCGGATATATAGAGCCGATTCGTGATATTGAAAATCAGGAATCCTTCGGTGTATCCAAACTGGAAGAATTTACCTGGAAACAGATTTTTGATTCCGACGCCTGTACGCGTTGTGGTCGCTGTCAGGACGGCTGCCCAGCTTATCTTACAGGTAAACACTTATCTCCCAAGAAGCTGGTTCAGGATATTAAGACGCATTGGCTGGAAATAGCTCCGGCTGCGATTAAAGCTAAGGTTGCTGCTGTTCTCGCCGCGGAAGGCGCGGGAGTGGCAGCACCGGTTGCTGAGGCCACGGAAGGCACAGCTTCAGGGAAAGCATTGTTGGGTGACGTCGTTAGTATGCATGAACTGTGGGATTGCACCAACTGTATGTATTGTGTGGAAAACTGCTCAGCTTCAATTGAACATGTACAGAAAATTATCGATATGCGCCGCTATAAAGTTCTGACCGAGGCGGATTTTGCTCCGGAACTTCAGTTGACTTACCGCAATATGGAAAACAATTCCAATCCTTGGGGCATTGGCGCTCATATGCGCGCCGACTGGGCCAAGGAAATGGGTATCAAAACTCTGGCGGAAGATGCCAATGTGGAATATCTCTTCTATGTTGGTTGTGCCGGTTCTTTCGATGATCGCGGCAAGAAAATTTCCGTTGCCTTTGCGAAGATTCTGCAGGCGGCAGGTGTCAGCTTCGGTATCTTAGGCACTGAAGAAGGCTGCTGCGGCGATTCGGCTATGCGCGGTGGAAATGAATATCTGTTCCAGTCGCAGGCTCAGGCTAATATAGAAATAATGAATGGCTATGGCGTAAAGAAAATTATCGCCATTTGCCCGCACGGTTATAACTGTATAAAGAAAGATTACCCCAACTTTGGCGGCAATTATGAAGTTTATCATCACACCGAAATCATTGCTGACTTAATCGCCAAAGGTAAGATTAAACTCACCAAGTCACAGGATGGAATATTCACTTATCACGATTCCTGCTTCCTTGGCCGTTACAATAAAGTTTACGATCAGCCGCGCCAGATTTTAAACGCTATTCCCGGGATGAAACTTGCGGAAATGGATCGCAATCTGTCCAAGAGCTTCTGCTGTGGCGCCGGCGGAGCCAGAATGTGGATGGAAGAAGAGGGAGAGCGCATAAACAACGCGCGCACCGATCAGGCTATCGCAACCAACGCCAGCACTATCGCTGTCGGATGTCCTTTCTGTCTCACTATGCTTTCGGATGGAATCAAAGACAAACAGCAGTCGGAAAAAATGGTCGCGCTGGATATTTCCGAAATCGTTATCAAGGCAATGGGATTGGAAGAAACCAAAGCTCCTGTTGATACTTGCGCAACCTAAGTAACTATTTCCAAAATAAGATTTATAAAAAGTCCGATCTGAATAAAGATCGGGCTTTTTTTATGCAAAAATTACAGATATTCAACCCAACTTGTGCGGGATAATTTCCAATAGCCTTAGGCTATTGGAAAGTTCGACTTTCTCTTCAAACTTCGCTATGCTCATTTTCAGAGAGTCTCGCTATGACTAACGCTTTAATGAGCCTTGATTTTCCGAAACGTAGTGCTCTGAAAATCTTAGAGCGAATTATCCCGCCACCTTTAGGTGGCAGGGACAATCTTCGTTCGTTCTACCACGGCGGCGCTACGCACCTGGTATAGTTCGCCTTACGCTTCAAACTTCACTTCATTCGTTTTCAGCTTGGCTCATTATCAGCGAGTGTCATTAAAAAAAATTGTTTTAATTTTTTTCGCGGCAGAGTATAATGCGCCATTAATCAAAAAATTGAGAAAGGGAGGGTCGTAAATAATGGCAGTAAATATCAGTTATGAAAGTAAACCCTGGTTGAAGTCTTACGAAAAAGGTGTTCCGGAAAACATTAAGTACGAGGAACTCACCATGCCGGACTATCTTGAAAAATCGGCAAAAGATTTTCCCGATGATACAGCGATGGTTTTTGTCGGTTATAAGATGACATACCGCCAATTCAAGGATCATGTGGATCGCTTTGCTACCTGCCTTACGGAATTCGGTATCAAGAAAGGGGATGCGGTATCGATTCTCCTGCCCAATAGTATTCCCTGCGTTGTCGCCTACTATTCTATTCTGAAGATAGGCGCCATCGTTGTCATGAATAATCCCCTCTATTCGGATCCGGAGTTGGAACATCAGTTCAAGGATTCTGAATCCAAAGTCCTCATTACTATTGACGCTCTCGGTAAGCGCATGATCGCTCTACGACCGAAGACAAAGATCAAGCAGATCGTTTACATGGGCATCGGCGACTTTCTGAATCCAATTAAAAGGTTTCTCGGGAAGAAGCTGAAAAAATTCCCCTTCGCTGATGTTCCGGACGCCCCGGACGTCTATCGCTGGATGGATTGCATCTCCAGGTACCAGCCCAACCCGCCGAAAGTAAAACTCTCACTCGATGATATTGCCATGTACCAGTATACAGGTGGAACGACCGGCGTTTCCAAGGGTGTTATTCTGACCCATGGAAATATCAGCAAGCAGGTCCAGCAACTCGACGCCTGGTTTCCGACCTTCGGAAGAGGACATGAAACCATGCTGGGTGCTCTGCCCTATTTCCATGTATTCGGACTATCCTGTTCCATGAACTTGGCCGTTTTCGCGAGCTGGAATCAGATTCTGATTCCCAGGCCGCAGCCCGAACCGCTGCTGGAGGCGATTCGCACCTACAAACCGACTTTCACGCCCATGGTTCCCACCATGTACATAGGAATGATGAATCATCCAGATCTGGCCAAAACGGACATGAGCTGTATAAAGGGAGCTTTTTCCGGCAGCGCGCCCCTTCCCGTGGAGGTCATTCATGAATTCCAGAAACTCACAGGGACATTTATCTCCGAAGGTTTCGGCATGACGGAAACATGTCCTGTTACGCATACCAATCCTTTCAACGGAAAACAGAAGGTTGGCAGTATTGGCCTCCCCCTTTCCGATACCATGTCTCGGATCGTCGATCTTGATGATGGTGTTACAGACATGCCCATTGGCAAACCCGGCGAACTGATCGTCAAGGGGCCTCAGGTGATGAAGGGTTACAAAGGGATGGCTGAAGAAACAGCCAACGTCCTGAAGGATGGCTGGATGTATACGGGAGACATCGCCACAATGGATGAAGACGGCTATTTTTATATCGTTGACCGCAAGAAAGATATGATCATCTCCGGCGGCTACAATGTCTACCCCCGTGATATCGACGAGGTCTATTATGGCAATCCCAAAGTTGAAGAGGCCTGCTCCATCGGCGTTCCCGATGCAAAACGCGGAGAGAATGTGAAACTCTTTGTCGTTCTCAAGGAAGGCCAGACAGCAACGGCTCAGGAAATGATCGAATTTGGCAAGGCTCATCTGGCTGCTTACAAGTTGCCGACGGAAGTTGAATTCCGTAAAGAGTTACCCAAGACCGCTGTGGGTAAAATATTGCGCAAAGAATTGCGGGCGGAAGAATTAAAGAAAAGAAAAGGTTAATAAAATTGGAATACGGAGAAGCTAAGAAGTATCGCTTCTCCGTATTTTTATAAGAAAGAAAGGGATAATGGAATACAAAAACATTCTTTTTAACGTTGAAGAAGAAATCGCGACCATAACATTTAACAGACCTAAAGTTTTAAACGCCATGATTTTGAAGTGCTCACGGAAATTCTCGACGCGGTAACAATCTGCGAAAAAGACGATAACATCAAAGCGCTGATTTTAACCGGCGCGGGAGACAAGGCTTTTGTCGCCGGAGCGGATATTTCGCGGATGCAAAATTCCACATCGGTGGAAATTCTCCCATTAATGGAACTTGGTCATCGCACTTTACGACTGATTGAAACAATGCCCAAACCTTCTATTGCCGCCGTTAACGGTTTTGCCCTCGGCGGCGGAACGGAAATCGCGTTGACCTGCGATATCAGATTCGCGTCGGAGAAGGCAGTTTTTGGCCAGCCGGAGATTTTAATCGGTGTTATTCCCGGCTGGGGCGGTACCCAGCGTTTGCCGCGTCTGGTTGGAATGGGGGAATAGCCAAAGAAATGATTTTAGGCGGCGTGCAGATTAATGCCCAAAGGGCTTATGAAATTGGTTTGGTCAATAAAGTATTTCCGCCGGAAAATCTTTTGGAAGAGGATAAAAAATTTGCCGGGAAACTGGCAAAGCTTCCGTCTTTTGCCCTGAAGATGGCCAAGGACGCGATTAATTACGGATTTGACATGTCGCTGGACAACGCCAACAAGCTGGAAGTAAGCTGTATTGCGCATTGCTTTAGCACGCAGGATCAGAAAGAAGGTATGAAGGCGTTTCTGGAAAAAAGAAAACCGACATTCATAGGGAAATAAACGTTCAAAGTTCTAAGTTGTCCTGACCTACTCTTGACTTGATAGATAGTGTCCAATCAAGATGTGCCTTGACAATTGTTACACCTATAAACAAATTATTTTGAAAAATCTTGATGTTGTGAATTACTACTTGAAAGGTGCAAAGGTGAGTATACCACTGACAATAATAACAGTATCTTTATCGCTCATAAAAATTTCCCTAACCTTACGCCGGCGCGTTTTTAAATTGCCACCGGCGTAAGTCATAAATCATACCTAAAACAAGGGGAATTTTATTTTCTTCCCCATCAATCTATCAGTCATTGTAAAGGGCTTTCAGTTGTTCGCCGTATTTTTTCATGACATTGCGGCGAACAAGTTTCATCGTCTGGGTCAGCATGCCGTTGTTCACGGAAAAGTCCTCGGCAATATAAAGGAACTTCTGGGGGATTTCATATCCGCCGAAAGTTTTGCGCAAATGTTCGGTGATCTGCTGAGAAATAAAATCCATGCATTCTTTATTGGCAATGGTTTCTTCGGGTGTACCTTGAGCCCATGCGGAGGTCCTGGAATCAGTTTTCAGCGTCTCAAAATCCGGCACAACCAATGCCACATTATACAGACGACCTTCACCGTAAATGATAACATTGGACACATACCGGAGGAGTTTGATATCGTTCTCTATCGATTCCGGATGCACATATTTGCCGTTTTCCAGTTTATATTCATCCTTGAAGCGTCCGGTGATATGCAGGTAGCCGTCTTCGTCCAGCCAGCCGCGGTCTCCGGTCCTGATACCAGGGAAACCGTTCCAGGTATCAGGCATCATCGCATCTTTGTTGGCTTCCGG
>Ga0224558_1000193_pt1 | contig 72147 bp, 63 predicted proteins | sample 714S32024metaG_FD_180682 | JGI IMG/M metagenome (GOLD analysis project Ga0224558, IMG submission 180682) | Peat soil microbial communities from Stordalen Mire, Sweden - 717 S3 20-24 | ecosystem: Environmental > Terrestrial > Soil > Wetlands > Peat | place: Sweden: Norrbotten County, Stordalen... | reverse complement strand
TGGATTCACGTTGGATGCACCCAGGGCCGCGGCAAGCTTGATGTCCACACGCTCCGGCAAAAGCCGGTCAAAGAGATCTTCCTCTTCCCACTCACCAAAAACTTCCGTATAATTCTAACCGACGGGATCACCGAATAGTTACCAATAAAAGATGCCCCTCAATATCCTGAAGGATTTGAGGATGTCCAAAACGGGACGGAGAAGTATACTATTAAGAATCTGGATCTCTTAAACGATTTAAGGCAAATCGAACCAGGGCGTTGGTATAAGGTATATGAAGATGGCTATGATGCGAATGGTGACGAAATATCAATTCATTATTTTCAAAGCCCGTCAGGTAAGGTGTTTGATGTGAAGGTCTATACAGAATGGAGCAACCAGTAGCTGTCAAAATAATAAATTTTTTAAATGATGGGAGGAAAATTATGAAATTGAATGTAAGTATGATAAATAAAGACGATATTGAACGTTTTCTGTTAATTATTAATATTGGTTTAATGGCTGCAATTAAAGAAGGTGTAGTTGATATACATGAAGCGGATACCTATTTGTATAGCCCATATTCAGCGAAGAAGTTGGAAATGATTGATGTAAGTAAAGACATAATTGATTTAATCCATCTTGGATGGGAACTTGAAGATGTCAAAAGCTTAATTCCTGAAAAAATGGATAAATCAATAGATGAGATTAGAAACAAATCCATTGATCTTTTACGTTCCATGCCAAAAACGAAACATCCATTAAAAAAATGGATAGACTGAGAGATTGATAATCAATCCTGGATGGAGATGCACAACATCCTGATAGGGAGCGCCTGGGATGGGGGACAAGAATGTAGGGGGACTTACTTTTTGCTTCTTTTTAAGATCAAGGAAAATTGGAAAACGTGGTGAACACGGCATGTCAAGCAGGGCAGCATTGCGATAATGGAATCCACAATATTGTGATGAGAGACGGGAGGAAGGGGGACGCTTTTTTGCTTTCTTTACGAGCGGGTCTGTTAATGCCTGTCTAAAATAATGCAGGATAAGGGGTTCTCCCGCGCCCAGACCACACACACCCGGCAAAGCCGGGTGGGGACTGTAAGTAAAGCAATCCCTTAAGTAGTCCCGCTTAGTCATATGGTATACCTAAACAGGGATCTGATTGCTTGCTATGCTATGAGAGAGTAGCTGTTGATCAGGTCCCTATTTATATCCCGATCTGAAAAGGAGGTGAAAAGATTAAATAATTCAGGTGTAAGGCCAGAAAAATTGCTTGACTTGCACATCCGGGTTAACAAGGATGTTTTGGATAAAATCATTACCCTTGCGGGCACCCGGAGAGAGACGGCGGCGGTTATTTATCGAACAGGTAGTTAGGGCTTGGCCGATTTATCGTTGAGCAATGCCCATCAGGGTTTCCGGATCGGTGCCCAGTTACCGTCTCAGCGTGACTGACAAATCGCTAGGGTTACGAAGGTAATACAACAGCATTCAACAAGAACCAGGTAAAGTACGTGCACCTAGATGCCACCTAAAAGCTCAGGATGCTCAGCCTGAACTGGTCTCGATGCCCTGACCACTGTAATGCTGACGGCTAGCAGAAAAGCAACGTCCAGGGGATGGTGAATAGGTGCCTAGCAGCAACACGCCTATTCGAATCTAGCTATTGGTCTCCAACTAATCGTTGTTGTCCTCTTCGTTCCAAAGTTTCATTTGCCTGGCTGCCCACGCCATCGCTTCTTTGATCCGGTCTGCGCTGGAAGCAGAAGCAGCATTTTTGTCGCTCGATGCAGAGACCCGGAGTAATTCTATAAGGTGTATGTTTGCTCCGGCAAATTTAGTGGCTTTTGCTGATAGCTTCGCCATCCGGTTTTCAGTGCCCTTGAGTTCGGCCCTGATCGTTTTGCGAATAGCGGTGGTAATTGTCTCCAGGCATTGCGCAGCGATCTCGGTGCTCGATCCCTGTTCCAGTAAATTCCTGATCACTTCGGCAATAGGCTCGTTCCTGGTAGTCGCCAACGTTTTGAGTTGGTCGTGCAGGCTTGAAGAAATACGAACATGAATTACGTGCATTTTCATTTTTAAATCGCTCCTTTTTTATGCGTGTCCGCTTACGTAGCACATTAAAAGCCTTGCAAAAGGAGGAAAAGAAACGACAATGTAATTTAGCTTGGACACAAAAATAAAAAATGTACTCCCATTTGGATACGCTCTTCCTACAGTCCCCACCCGGCTTTGCCGGGTGTGTGTATCCTTGGGCGTACGCGCCCCTTATCCTGCCTTCATTTTTTAAGAGAAGAACGGTACTAATAAATATCTTGTGAGGAAACTTTACCGTTTATTTCTTATGACTCTGATGACGTTTGCGTCGTTGCCATTTGCAGCCACTGCCAACCGGGGGCACTGACCCTCCCGCCTGCAGCGTATGTGTATGCCAGTTCCCACAGCCTCCCCGCAGCTACGATGAACGACACCTCAAGGACCCTGCCGATGTCGGCATGAACGACTCTCTGTATTTCCAGGGCACTTGCTCCCGGATCAGTTTTTAGCAGGCTTGCCAATTCAGCCGTCATGATTGACGTCCTGATGCGCTCCTCAACCTTGACGGCATAAATTCCTCTCGTTTCCTCAAGCATTTCGAAGAGTGGCTTGCCCCCGCGGTCAACTAGGTCGGCGAACAGATCTGCCGGCATCCAGGAGGTGATCACCCTGGACGGAGTCCCGTCCAGGTTCTCAATCTGCGTGCGCTTCAATGCCTGCTCGCCCGGGGAGAGATCCAGTATGGCGGCCACGTCGCCGGGGGGCGCCATATTATCGATCTCCAGCACTTCAATGCCGAACTCAAGGCCAAATGCTTTGGCAGCGGCCTCCAGGCCGGCGGAGTATGCCAGCTCTGGCCCGATCATCCGGTGTCCCTTTACCAGAGGATGCTCTGGCGCCACTTTATCGTCTGTACCCCACACTCGGCCACCAGAAAGCTTCCGCCTATCCACCGAGTGTCTCCTCTCGTGGCGGGCATTGGTACGGCCCAACAGGTAGTCGACCGAAACATTAAAATAAGTCGCCAATAGATCAAGCGTTTCAGCATTCGGCATCGAAGAAGTAGTTTCCCACTTGGCGACGGTAGACCGGTCGGCGCCAGTTATTCTAGCCATCTCTTCCTGATACAGTTGTTTTTCTTCTCTCAATTGTTTCAAACGCTTTCCAAAGATAATGTGCAATGTAATCACCTCTCAGCCTTAATAATAACCCAATAATGTGAGATCTAGCAACATAATTTAAAGAATATATTTTGTTATTTTACCCCCTTGACAACGTGACCATTCACCACATATTATAAATGTGAAAGAAGATCAGGAAAGAAGAAAGGGGCCAATATCGTGATAAGAGCATATAATTGCCTGATGATGTGATAGGGAGTCACTTACCAACCGGCACCGGCAACTAAACCACCCGCCTGATGAGGCCGGACGGCAACCGGCCGAAACGTCCGAATGGAACGTAGCGGGAAGCCGCATGAGAGCTTGCGCTTCAGCTTCTCCTTTAAAAGAACCACATAACGAATGCGAATGTCACTGCCCCAGGAGCAAGGGATAACCGCTTTCAAGTAGAGCAGGACAAGCAGTATAGAAGCCAGAGGCGCCAGTTTTCCGAACCTTGACAACTGAATGCTTGCTTTATTAGCTGTCGTCTTAAGACGGGCTACGCACGAAACCCAAGAACCTGATCCGGCCATGTATCACGCAATACTATTCAGCAGTCGCTTCCAAAGTACCGCATCCCTGGGGAGAGGCAACTAGGAGCGATAGACAAAGTAAAACTCCAGGGTGAAAGGTTTGCGGGTGGGATAGCTCCGGTTAACCGGCATGTTGACGTAGTTTAAAACAGCTAACTTACCTAAATGTAATGCTTACGCGCAATGGGCCGGGCGTAGCGCCTGCGAAGAGTTCATGCATTCTTCTTTAATGAGATGGATTCTGCGACGGACGCCTGGATAACAGAAATGGATGATGCAGCCTTTTAACAGTAGTCCCAAATATCTCTTTGAGGAGCTACCGGAGTAGCGAGGATGCTATGTGCTATTTATTATTTGCTTATCCCATACATTCCGAACTGCCCCAGAAGGCCGGAAGTTTTTACAAGAACCTGTTAGAAGGGCCTGATCGAGCATTCCGCCATACCCGTTGTCCATCTGAACCCGCGATATGTGCTTTGACCAAAAGAGAGCCGCCTCCCTTGCCGGGGCGGCCTGTTTGTTTTTATCGGGAGAGGTGCCATGATTCTTTCTTCCCGGAATGATTCCGTCTAGTTATGGATAATATACGGCGTCTATTAAACTACCTGAAATTATGGCTTGGCTACAAGCAGGTTACTACATATCGAGGAGGTGATATTGTGAGTGAGCCTACATCAGCGAAAAACGACCCGTTGTTCCTGACCGCAGCGGAAGCGATGGCCATCCTGCGTCTCAAGAGGTCGACCTTCTACGCATACGTCGCCCAGGGGATCATCCCAGGGGTAAAGGTCGGGCACTTCTTACGCTTCCGGCGCGACGACATCGTCAACTTCGGTCAGAGGTCCGCTTGAATCCAAAACAGGGGCGGGGTAGAATAGAGCAGAAGACCCCGCCCGGCAAAGGAGGGAAAAGAAAGTGCGGGGAAGCAAGATTGTAAGACGAAGTAGGGTATCCTTTTCGTTTACGTATGACCTGCCTCGAGGAGAAGACGGCAGGAGGCGGCGCAGGACGATGACCGTCAGGGGATGCCTCAGGGACGCCGAGCGGCGCCGGGCGGAAATATTGCAACAGCTGTGCGGGGGTGATGCGCCGTGCGCGGCAGCAAGATCGTGAGGCGCGGCAAAGACTCCTACTCCTTCCGGTACGACCTGCCCCCGGGGCCGGACGGCAAGCGCCAGCAGAAGACGGAGACCGTCAAGGGAAGTTACAAGGACGCCGAGCGGCGCCTGCGTGAGATCCTGAGCCAGATCGATCAGGGCCAGCTCTCCTGGCTGCCGGTCAGGAAGACCCTCGGCGAGTGCCTCGACGAGTATCTAGACAACATCAAGGGTGACAATGCAGGCACCTACGAGGTGTATGTCAGCGCTTTCAAGTCCTTCAGAAAGCAGCTGGGAAGCGACTGCGAGGTGTCGGGCCTGGACCGGAAGCAGATCCAGGACGCGGTGAACAGGATGCGGGATGCGGGGATGGGCAAGGGCACCTTGGCGCTGTATTTCTCGAAGTTTCACATCGCGATGCGCTGGGCCTGCCTGCCCAACGTCCGCTACACGATGCAGGACCCCTGCCAGGGCGTCAAGATTCCCGAGCCGGAGGATCTGGCGAAGCCGGTCTGGGATGACGACCAGTCCAACCAGTTCATCCGTTACTGTAAGGCGAGAGCCGCCAAGTACGCCGGGTTCTACCGGTACGCCACCCTGTTTCTCATGCTGCTCGCTTCGGGCGCCAGGGTCGGCGAGATCCTCGCCCTGCGCTGGCCGGACGTTGATTTCGACAGGAAGTCCACCCGTATCTGCAAGACGGTTTCCAGGAAGGGGAAGGACGGGCCGCCCAAGTCAAGGCGCGGTTTTCGGGAGGTGCAGCTCGACGAGGGAGCGATGAGGCTGCTGGCCAGGCACAGGGTGAGCCAGGACAGGGAGAAGTTGGCCTTCGGGGAGGGCTTCAATCCGGCCAGCCTGGTCTTCACCACCAAGAAGGGCGGCCGGGTCCTCTACATGAGCGCCTACTACGAGTTCGCCAGGTGCTCAAAGAAGGCCGGAGCGCCCTACATCACCATCCACGGGCTGCGGCACACGCATGCCACGATGTTGTTGCGGAGAGGTCATTCTGTGAATTCTGTAGCCGAGCGCCTCGGGGACAAGCCGGAGACCATCTACAACACGTACGGACACGTGACGCCCCGGATGCAGGCCGACACGGTCAAAACGATTGCGCAAGCCTACCAGATTTAAGGTAAATGTGCTCTGTGATCAATTTGTGATCAAGTATTTTGAAGTGCTTGCGGCGCAAGACAAAAAACGTGATTGACAATTATTGACGAAGTGTTAAAATCTAAGAGGCCTGGAACAAGGTACCGAGATGTGCAATCAGGTACCGGTTAGATTCCTTTTTTTACGTTTATTTTGCCGAAATAACTAAAATTGGAGGAGGTCGAGACTATTAATGACGATGGTGAACTCTTTGGGGCGTCATGTTTTAGCTGAATTGTACGGTTGTGCATTCGAGGCCCTGGATGACCTGGAGCAGGTTCAGAAGCACATGAAGGATGCAGCGCTGGCAGCAGGGGCCGAGATCAGGGGATGCGTCTTCCACAAGTTCAGCCCTCAAGGGGTAAGTGGTGTAGTGGTAATTTCGGAGTCCCATCTGGCGATCCATACCTGGCCTGAATTAGGCTACGCAGCAGTTGATGTCTTTACCTGCGGAGAAAAAGTCGACCCCTGGGATGCCTGTAGATACCTCGTCGACAAATTTCGAGCAGAATACATGACAGCCAACGAGATCAAGCGGGGGATCATGGAGACCGGCCAGAAAGCGGCGGCAAACCTTTAGGGGGGATATTTATTTTAGACCGCCTACATAACAAAATATCGAAGTGGTAGCTTGAGCCTTGCAAAAATCTTGTAAGGCTCGTTTATTTTTAAAAAACACATAAATTTTTCTCCAAGGCCAAAGAGGAATTATTACAAAAAGGGAGAATAGTGTTCTTAACGATGACTATGAATGTTAAGGGAGGTCGCCATGGGAGAGTTGGACTTATCTCAAACTCTGGAGAAAAATCGGTCTTTCGTGGATGCTGTCATTGAGGAAACCGGGTCGGATATCCGTCAGTGTTACCAGTGCGGCAAGTGCTCCGGTGGCTGCCCTGGATCATTCGCGATGGATTACCTGCCGAACCAGATTATCCGCATGCTGATGCTGGGGATGGTGGATGAAGTCCTCAAGTCGAAGACCATCTGGGTCTGCATGAGTTGCAACACCTGCACCACCCGGTGCGTCCGCGACATCGACGTGGCTGCGGTGATGGATGACTTGCGCAAGGAAGCGATCAGGCACGGCTATATGGAGAACGCCGCGAATGTGGTCGCCTGCAATAACACTTTCCTGTGGACGGTTCGCTCCTGGGGGCGGCTGTTCGATGCCGGCTTGCTGATGATCTACAACATGAAGACCAGTAATCCGATGAAGGATATGCAGTTTGCCCTTCCGATGATGATGAGAGGCAAGTCCCCGGTGATCCCGATTCCCCACAAGATCAAGGGGGCGAAGGAAGTCCAAAAAATCTTCGAGAAGACCAAACAGGAGGGGAAATAGATGCCCAAGTATGCGTTATATCCGGGATGTTCTCTGGAAAGCAGCGGTCTCGAGTATGGAATGTCGACCCACGCCGTAGCTCATGCGCTGGGGATCGAGTTTGCTGAAGTACCCGAGTGGAACTGTTGTGGGGCTTCTGCCGCCCACATGACCGATCACCTGCTGTCTCTCGCTCTCCCCGCCAGGGTGCTGGCCAAGGCAGAAACGATCCCCGGGGTGACGGAGATGGTTGCCCCCTGTGCTGCTTGCCACATCAGGTTTGCGTCGGTGGAGTACGAGGTAGGAAAGCACAAGGACCTGCTGGGCGAGATCAACTCCCTGCTGGAAGCGCCATACACCGGGAAGGTCAAAATACGGCCATTCCTCGACATCTTCTCCAACCCTGAGACCCTGGCACAGATCAAGAGCAAGGTCACCCGGCCGCTGACCGGCTTGAAGGTAGCCTGCTACTATGGCTGCCTGTTCGTGAAACCGCCTAAAGTGGTGGATTTCTTCGATGATCCGGAGAACCCCATGTCCATGGACAACATCATCAGCGCCATCGGCGCCGAGCCGCTGCCCTGGCCGTATAAGACCGAGTGCTGCGGCGCTTCGTCGGCATTGACGCAGGAGGACGTCTGCACCAAGCTGTGCAACGACATCTTGAAGATTGCCAAGGACTCCGGGGCGGACTGCATCGCGACCGCCTGTCCGATGTGTCAACAGAACCTGGACATGCGCCAAGTCACGGTGGAGAAGCAGTACGGACTGCAGTACCGGATGCCGGTCCCCTTCTTCACGCAACTGATCGGACTGGCGATGGGACTCGATTCCAAGGCCCTCGGCTTCAAGAAGCTGTTTGTCGACCCCGTGAAGGTGCTGCAGAAGGTCGGGGCGGCATAACAACTGCTTCTGAGACCCCGGCATCAGCCCTGATGGTGATATATATCTGATGATACGAGAGAGGTTCTGATAAACATTCAAGAACCTCTTTTGTTAGGGGGAGGCTGCGCTGTATGGTAGAGGAGCGCCCGTTCAGCGTACACTGTATCCAAAAAGATCTGGAAGCCGTCTTTGCCAAGTTCAGGACCTGGCTCAGCCCTGATGCGGCAGTGCTCCTGGACCGATACCTGCCGCTGTTTGGCGTCGATCCGGTGACGCCACCGGCATTTGTCCTGTTCAGCGCCCGCCTGTTCGACAGCGCCGGTTGCGCCGTCCTCCCCGCCCTGTTTATGACGTTCATCTACCTGGCCGTGACCCTGCATAGCCTGCCGCGGCAGATCCGGGGCCGCGACCGGCAACTGGTCATCCTGGAAGGAGATTACCTTTTCGCCCATTTGTCCCTCATCCTCTGCCAAACAGATTGCCTTCACTTGCAAGAAAGGTTCTCCCGGCTGATCAGGGGGATGAACGAGGGTTCTGTGATGCGCCAGTTCTACCAGCAGGGGGATCTGCCCGAGACCGGCAGCGGCCTGGTGGAGATCCTGGGCAAGCAATACGGCCTGTTCTTCGCAGAATGCTGCGACCTGGGAGGGCTTTTTGCCGGGTTGCGGCAGGAAGAGACACCCCTTCTGCGCCGGTTCGGCCATGAATTCGGGATTGCTTACGGGTTTAAGGAAGCCGGCCTGGGTCCCGGTGTCTATACACCCTTTCTCGAACGGGCGCTTGATTGCCTGAGTTCCCTGACGGTTGCAGGAGGCAGGGATGAATTGGGCGAGTTTGCCCGGGAGCTGCTGGCATCATCAGCCGGCAACAGGTTCCTGACGGCCGGATGAACAGTTAACCGCCTTGTGGCGACGCCTTAAAAGTGAGGCTGCTTGAGTAATTAAAATAAATGCGCTACACTGTTCTACGTCAATCACCCACCGCTTAACGCTTGATAACGTTTGAAGCGGTGGTTGGCTGTCGTACTTTGGCCGTTGAGCGGAGTGATCTTAGTGGCTTACCGTGATCTCAGGGAGTTCATTGAAGTGCTGGAAAGCCGGGGGTTGTTGCGTAGGGTGCGGATTCCGGTCGATCCGGTCCTGGAAATAACCGAAGTCACCGACCGGATCAGCAAGCAGGGCGGCCCGGCGCTGCTTTTTGAAAGAGTCAGGGGATCGGATCACCCCGTGTTGATCAATGCTTTTGGAAGCCAGGAAAGAATGGCCCTGGCCCTGGGGGTTCATGACGTCGATGAAATAGCTGCCAGAATCGAGTGCCTGCTGAACATGAAGGACCTGCCCGGCACCCTCTGGGAGAAGATCAGGATGTTGCCGCGCCTGGCCGAGATGAGTTCCTGGGTGCCCAAGACGGTGCGTAGCGCCCCCTGCCAGGAGGTAGTGCATCACGAAGACGCCTCCCTGGATCTATTTCCGATCTTGCAGTGCTGGCCGGGCGACGGCGGGCGCTACCTGACCCTGCCGATTACCTTCACCAAGGACCCGGAGACCGGTTTGCGCAATGCCGGTATGTACCGCCTGCAGGTATTCGACTCCAGGACCACCGGGATGCACTGGCATATGCATAAGAACGGCGCTGAAAATTATAAGAAGCACCGTCTGTTGGGCAAGCGCATGGAGGCGGCCGTGGCCCTGGGAGGGGACCCGGCCATCACCTATGCGGCCACCGCTCCGTTGCCTCCCGGTTTCGATGAGATGCTGTTCGCCGGTTTTCTCCGCCAGCAGCCGGTGGAAATGGTCAAGTGCCTGACAGTAGACCTGGAGGTGCCTGCCGGGGCGGAGATCATCCTCGAAGGATATGTCGACCTGGATGAAAAACGCCTGGAGGGTCCCTTCGGCGATCATACAGGTTATTATTCCCTGGCTGACTGGTACCCGGTTTTTCACGTACAATGCATCACCCACCGGCGGGATGCTGTCTATCCGGCCACCGTGGTCGGCAAGCCGCCCATGGAAGACTGCTTTATAGCCAAAGCCACCGAGCGGATCTTCCTGCCGGTGATCAGGTTGAACCTCCCAGAGGTGGTGGATTACAATCTGCCGCTGGAGGGCGTTTTTCACAACTGTGCCGTGGTTGCCATCGACAAGCAGTATCCCGGCCAGGCGAAAAAGGTCATGTGCGCGGTCTGGGGCATGGGACAGATGATGTTTACCAAGATGGTCATCGTCGTCGACAAGCATGTCAACGTGCACGACATGGCAGAAGTCTGGTGGAGGGTCTATAATAATGTGGACCCGAAAAGGGACTTCATGTTCGTGGAGGGACCGGTGGAAGTCCTCGACCACGCCTCCCCTTATCCAGCCTATGGTTCCAAGGTGGGGATCGATGCCACCAAGAAGTGGCCGGGAGAGGGCCACTTCCGGGACTGGCCGGATGAAATAGAGATGTCCCCGGAGATCAAGGATCTGGTCACCTCCAGGTGGCCGGAATACGGTTTTTGATGGATTTGGGAGGGACACCGGGATGGATCCTTGGGTGGTGGCGATAACCGGGGCAAGTGGCACGGTCTATGCCAAAAGGCTGATCGAGGCCCTCAGGCTTTATGGAGAAACGATCTGCCTGGTGGTCTCCGGACCCGGAAGGCGGGTGGCTAAGGATGAGCTGGGTTGGGTCCTGACCGGCGACATCCGGGATGACCGGGAGAGCATCAGGAGTTATTGCGGCTACAGTGCGGACGAGGATGGGCTGTCCTGTTACGATTGGCAGGACATCGGATGCTGCCTGGCCAGCGGCTCCTTCCGGACCAGGGGCATGTTTGTGATACCCTGCACCATGGCGACCCTGGCGGGCATCGCCGCCGGCAGTTCGCGCAACCTGATCGAACGCGCAGCCGACGTCACGATTAAAGAGAGGCGGCGGTTGATCCTGACGCCAAGGGAGACCCCGCTCAGCCCGATTCACCTCAGAAACATGCTGACTCTGGCCGAGATGGGCGTTGACATCGTTCCGCCGATGCCGGCCTTCTATTTCGGACCGGGCAGTCTTGACGACCTGGTCGATTTCTTTGTCAAGAGAGTGCTGGCAGTGGCCGGGTTGTGAAAAATGAGCAACAACTGGTCACTCATCACTCATCACTCATCACTCGTGGTGGTTACATGTTTTCAACGGAGTTGTTAAAAGATATTAGCACCGATCTGTCCAGCGTGGAGGCGGAATTGAGCAGATATGCCGTGGACTCGGCCACTCTGTTGGGTGAAACCTCCAGCCACCTGGTGGCAGCAGGCGGGAAAAGGCTGCGGCCTACTTTTGTGCTGCTGTCCGGCAAGCTGTTTGGCGGATCGTCGGACCAGCTTATTCCCCTGGCCGTTGCCTCCGAGCTGTTCCATATGGCGACTCTGGTTCACGATGACGTGATCGATGAGGCTGACCTGCGCCGGAATCTGCCCACCGTGCGCGCCGAGTGGGGGGATGCCGTAGCGCTCTGCACCGGAGACTACCTCTTTGCGCAGGCACTGATACTCATTGCCAGGCACGGCAATGAGCAGATCTCCCGCATCCTGGCCGAAGTCTCCATGGGCATGTGCCAGGGAGAGATCGGCCAGATTGATACTGCCGGCAGGATCGACCAGAGCGTGCGGACTTACCTGCGCAGGATCAAGAGAAAGACCGCCATGCTGATTTCGGCCTGCTGTCTGATCGGGGCAATGGCCGGCGGGGCGGATGGCGCCTCGGCCAGGCATATGAAGCAGTATGGATATTTTTTAGGTATGGCTTTCCAGATCACCGACGATATCCTGGACTTCGAAGGCAGCAAGGATGTCTTTGGCAAGCCGGTCGGGAATGACCTCAGGCAGGGGATCTTCACCCTGCCGGCGATCTATGCCTTGAATGACCAGAGGCTGGGACCGCAGCTTGCCCAGTTGATCTTCAAGCAGGACAAAGAGGAGGCTGACTGGGAGGCCGGACTGGAACTGATCAGGCAGTCAGGCGCCCTGGATCAGTCCAGGATGATCTGCAATCGTTACCTCTGGAAAGCGAGACAGCAGCTTTCGCCCTTGCCCGACCTCAAGGAACGGCGCATTTTAAACGCACTGGCTGATTTTGTAGAAAAGCGCAAGTTTTAAAGGCGCAGAGAGGGCCGATCTATGTCAGAAGACGATCAGGGCAATTCCGCTCCCCAGAAGACGACTCTGTTAAGTCATCTTGAAGCGCTACGCAAGCTGATCGTGGTATGCGTGATCGCTATCCTGGTAACCAGCGTGGTGGCTTTTGTATATGTGGATACTTTTCTTTTCATCGTCCTCAAACCGGCTAATGATCTGCATCTGAAACTGATTTATACGGGAGTGACGGAGGGGATCTTTTTCAAGTTGCATATCGCCCTGGTGTTCGGTACCATGGCGGCATCCCCTATTTTGCTGTGGCAGTTCTGGCGCTTCCTGGTCCCAGCCCTGTACCCGACCGAGAGAAGGTATATTGCCAGGCTGGTTCCCATCTCCATCGTGCTGTTCCTGGGTGGGGTTGTGGCGGCCTATTTCACCATCCTGCCTTTTTTGTTGGAATTTTTGATAAAATATTCTAGCGAGTTTACAGCGCTGATCACGATCAGTAATTACCTGTCCTTCACCGAGCACCTACTTATTCCCTTCGGCTTGCTGTTTGAATATCCGCTGCTCGTCTACTTCCTGGCCAAGATTGGCATCCTTACTCCGAAAGTGTTGGTAAAATACCGCAAGTACTCCATCGTCGGGATAGTTATTGTCGCAAGTATTCTCACGCCGTCTCCCGACCCCTTCTCCACGATCATTGTAGCTGCCCCGATGCTGATCCTGTATGAAGTGGGCATCATGGTGGCGAAGATCGTCTACCGGAAGAGGCAGGTCAGGCTCGACGAACTGGCGGATGAGCGGGGATGATGAGAATGGCTGCTCTTTACCCGGTCTATTTAAAGCTTGCAGGACAGGAATGCCTTGTGGTGGGCGGGGGTGCCGTGGCCCGGCGCAAGATCGGCGGGTTGCTGGGGTGCGGGGCGGCAGTGACGGTGGTCAGCCCCGGATTGATGCCGGAGTTAAAAAGGGCAGCCAATCAAGGAGATTTTTGTTATAATGAACGGGGGTTTGAGGACAGCGATCTGCAGGGTAAATCACTGGTGATTGCTGCTACCGATGACCCCGGATTAAACGCCCGCATTGCCCAGATCTGCCGCCAACAGGGAATCCCCGTCAATGCGGTGGACAACCCCGGGCTAAGCACCTTTTTTGTACCTTCCGTGATCAGGCGCGGGCCGCTGTGCATCAGCATCAGCAGCGGTGGCGGCAGCCCGATGCTGGCCAGGCGCATCCGGGAAGACCTGGAGGGGCAGTTTGGCCCGGCCTTCGAAGAGATCGCCGCCCTGCTGGGCGAGATGCGCCGGTGCATCCAGGAGCGCCTGCCGGACGGGGACGAACGCCGGCAGTGTTGGGATGCGATTGTGACCCCGGAGTTGCTGGCGTTGCTCAAGGCAGACAAGACGGAGATTGCCAGGAAGCAGGTGGAAACGGCATGTACCTCGTTGCTGTCGGAATAAATCACCATACAGCGCCGGTTGAAGTGAGGGAAAAACTCGCCTTTGGCAAGACGGGGCTGGAGGCCGCGGTTGAGGATCTCCGGCGCCTGGCCGTGCTCAAGGGTTTTGTGGTGGTTTCCACCTGCAACCGGACGGAGATCTACGCTGCGGTCGGCCAGATCCAGGAAGGCCTGGCGGCAGTAAGCGACTTCTTGTGCCGCAAGGCCGGACTTGACCAGGAGGCCGGGCGGCAGTACTTTCAGAGGTGGTCCTGCTACGAGGTGATCAACCACCTGTTCCGGGTGGCAGCCGGCCTCGACTCGATGATCCTGGGTGAGACGGAGATCCTCGGCCAGATTCGGGATGCCTACGATACCGCCTGCCGTCTGAGAACGGGAAACAAGATCATCAATACCCTGTTCCAGGAAGCGATCAGGGTGGGGAAGCGGGTGCGCACCGACACCGGGATCGACCAGCACCCGGTCTCCATCAGCTATGCCGCCGTGGAACTGATCAGACAGACCCTGGGCGACCTCCAGGGGCGCACCGTGATGATTATCGGGGCGGGAGAGATGGGCGAACTGACCTTGAAGCACCTGGTTTACCAGGGGGTCAGCACCGTCCTGGTGTCCAACCGCTCCTTCCCGCGGGCGGAGGCGCTGGCCGGGATGTATGGGGGAGAGGTGATCCATTACGACGAGTTTTTCTCCCAGTTGCCGAGGGCCGATATCGTGGTCAGTTGCACCTCAGCCACCCACTTTGTGATCACTGCGGAAAAGGTGCGTCAGACTATCGAGGCGAGGGACAACAGGCCGCTGTTCTTCGTCGATATTGCCGTGCCCAGGGATATCGAGCCCGAATCCGGCCGTATTCCCGGCGTCTTCCTCTACGACATCGACGACCTGGAGCAGGTCGTGCTGGGACAGATGGACGAGCGCAGAGAAGCCGCCCAGAGGGCTGAGGCGATCATCAAGGAGGCAGTGGAGGAGTTCTTGCTGTGGCTGAGCAGCCTGTCCGTTATTCCCACCATCAGGGCGCTGCAGCAGAGGGCGGAACAGCTCCGGGACGAGGAACTGCAGACCTACTTGCAGCGCCTGGGAAAACTGGACCCCAAAAAGGAGAAGCTGATCCGCAGCCTGGCCAGCTCCCTGATGAACAAGTTTTTACACATTCCGATCGTGCGCCTGAAGGAGTATGCCGGCGGGCATGAGGGACACCTGTACAGTATGGTGCTGGAGAAGCTTTTCGATTTATCTCCGGAAATAGCTTTGGGCGACCGGCGCCAGGATGCCGAAGATGAAATGAGCTGGGCGAGAACCGCCAGGGAGACGGGCCGATGAGGTCGCTGCGGGTGGGCACCAGAGGAAGCCTGCTGGCGCGTCGCCAGACCGCCTGGGTGATTCAAAAAATTAGGGACAAGTTTCCTGAATATGAGATTGAAGAACAGATTGTCTCGACCAAGGGAGATCTTAATCCCGACATACCTCTGTCGAAGCTGCCGCAGATCGGCGAGAAGGGCCTGTTCACCAGGGAACTCGAGGCCGCTCTCGGCAGCGGGGAGATAGACCTGGCCGTGCACAGCATGAAGGACCTGCCTACCGATCTCGACCTGCATGAAATTGCCATCATTGAAACGGTAAGAAGGGGGCTGCAAGACCTGCCTTCAGGACTGACGGTGGGTGCAGTGCCCGAGCGCGCCAATCCCCTCGATGCCCTGGTCACCAGGGAAAGACAGGGCCTGGATGATCTGCGCTCCGGGGCGATCATCGGGACGAGCAGTCTGCGCCGGGCGGCGCAGATCCGCCGGTTGTACCCGGTATTGGAGATTGTTGATATCAGGGGCAATCTGGATACCCGGCTGCGTAAAATGGATCAGGGGCGGGTCGACGCTCTGATTTTGGCCGCTGCCGGCCTGGAGCGTCTGGGATGGCAGGCCGGCGCATACTTTCCGATCTCGCCTCAGATATCTCTTCCGGCGCCCGGCCAGGGGGCGCTGGCCGTGGAGATCCGGGAGGACGACGACTTGGTGAGGCGGTTGTGCAGTGAGGCCCTGGAGAACCGCCAGGCCCGCCTTGCCGTCACCGCCGAGCGGGCATTCCTGGCGGGTCTGGGCGGCGGGTGCCAGGTGCCGGTGGGAGCGCTGGCCCTGGTCGCTGAGGATGTGCTCAGGCTTCAGGGCATCGTCATCCGGGTAGACGGCCAGAGATGGCTTAGCGGCCAGGTAGAAGCCCGTTTGCAGGGCGGCGGCGAGGAAGGCAAACAAGGCGCTGCTTTCCAGGCCGGGATTGACCTGGCGAACAGGCTGCTGGACCAGGGCGCGAAGGAGATATTGATGAGTAATGAGTGTGCTGAGGATTGAATTGGACGAAGGAGAGCTTTTAATCTGTGGACAATAAAAAGGGTACCGTGTACCTGGTCGGCGCCGGCCCCGGCGACCCCTCCCTGCTGACTCTGAAGGGGCGGTGGTGCCTTGAGCAGGCCGACGTGGTGGTTTACGACCGTCTGGTCTGCGAATACCTGCTCACTTTTTGCCGGGATGATGCCGAGTTTGTTTACGTGGGCAAGGAAACGGACCACCACACGCTGACCCAGGAACAGATCAACCGGGTGTTGGCGGACCGGGCGCTGCAGGGGAAGACCGTCTGCCGGCTGAAGGGCGGCGACCCCTTCGTATTCGGCCGCGGCGGTGAGGAGGCGGCGCACCTGGCGGCTTCAGGCATCGACTATGAGGTGGTGCCGGGAGTTACTGCCGCCGTATCCGTGCCTGCCTATGCGGGCATACCGGTGACGCACCGCGATTATTCCTCGTCGCTCACCATTATCACCGGACACCGGCGCAAGGGACGGGAGGACGGCGTTCTGGCCGGCCTCCATGGAGACGGGGGAACAGCCGTCTTTATGATGGGCTATGAAAATCTGGAGGCGATCAGGGGCGACCTGCTGGCGCAGGGCTGGAGTCCCGATACCCCGGCCGCACTGATCCAATGGGGGACCAGGGCCGGGCAGCAGACGGTGACGGGCACCCTGGACAACCTGCGGGAGCAGGCCCGGGTGGCCGGGATCGGCTCCCCCGCGGTGCTGATCGTGGGAAGAGTGGTGGAACTGCGGCAGCAGTTGTGCTGGCGGGAGAAGCTGCCGCTGTTCGGGAAGTGCATCCTGGTCACCAGGGCGATCCCTCAGGCTCACGAACTGGCCTGGAGGATCATCGTCCTGGGTGGTGAACCCCTGTGCCTGCCGGTGCTGGAGTTGCTCCCGCCCCAGGACCCGGCGCCGCTCAATCGCGCCCTGGACAGCCTTGACAGCTATCAGTGGGTGATCTTCACCAGCGCCAACGGCGTTGCTTTCTTTATGACAAGGCTGCAGGAGCGCGGTATCGACATCCGCGCCATTCACGGCAGGCTGGCGGCAATCGGCCCCGGCACCGGGAAGGCACTGGCCGGGTATGGCCTGAATGTCGCCTTCACGCCGGAGGAGTACCGGGCGGAAACGCTCCTGGACGGGTTGCTGGGTATGATCGCCACCGGGAGCAGGGTGCTGCTGCCCAGGGCGGCGGAGGCCAGGAATGTCTTGCCGGATGGCCTGCGGGCCGGCGGGATCCGGGTGGACGTGGCGCCGTCCTACCAGACGGCGCCGGGAGGCGCTAGATACAAACATTTGCTGCAGGAAGCCCTGGCGCAGGGGCGGGTGGACTACCTCACTTTCACCAGTTCCTCGGCAATCAGGAATTTTAAGAGTCTTTTCGAGGAAGAAGAACTGGCAGGCCTGCTGGCCCGGATCAGGGTGGCCTGCATCGGGCCGGTGACCGCAGCCACCGCCGCGGCGATCGGGGTCCGGGTAGACCTGGTGGCAGAGGAATACACCATTGACGGCCTGTTGGAAGCTATAAAAGCCGAGGTCGAACATCAAGCTTCGGACATCGAACTCTGAGAGGGGTGGATGCGATGTTTCCAGAAACGCGTTTGCGGCGCCTGCGGGGGAGCAAACCCCTGCGGGACATGCTCCAGGAGACCAGGTTGACGGTCCAGAACCTGATCTATCCAATATTTGTGCAGGAAGGGGCCGCTCGCAGGGTCGCGGTCGACTCCATGCCGGGGGTCTACCGCCTGTCTCCCGATCTGCTGGTCGAAGAGGTCGATGCTGCTTACCGGCAGGGGATTTTGGCGGTTTTGCTGTTCGGTGTGCCGGAGACCAAGGACGAGGCTGCCAGTTCGGCCTATGACGATCAGGGTATCGTCCAACAGGCGGTGCGCCTGCTGAAAGCTCGTTTTCCCGATCTGGTGGTGATCACCGACGTCTGCCTGTGCGAGTATACGAGCCACGGGCATTGCGGCGTGGTCAGAGACGGACGGATCGACAACGATGCCTCCCTGCCTCTCTTGGCCCAGACGGCGCTCTCCCATGCCAGGGCCGGCGCCGATATTGTCGCTCCTTCGGATATGATGGACGGCAGGGTGCGGGCGATCAGGGACAAGCTGGACTTTAACGGATTTTCCGGGGTAGCCATCCTCTCCTATGCGGCCAAGTTCGCCTCGGCGTTTTACGGGCCCTTCCGGGAGGCTGCCGGATCGACGCCTACCTTCGGAGACCGCCGCACCTACCAGATGAATCCGGCCAACCGGAGGGAGGCGCTGCAGGAAACGCTGGACGACCTGGAAGAGGGGGCGGACATGGTCATCGTGAAACCGGCCCTGGCCTACCTCGACCTGGTCCGGGAGATCCGCGACGCGGTGCTGTGCCCGGTGGCCGCCTACAACGTCAGCGGCGAGTACTCCCTGGTCAAGGCTGCAGCGGCTCAGGGATGGGTGGATGAGAGACAGATCGTTCTGGAAATACTAACCGGAATAAAGAGAGCCGGCGCCGACCTGATTATCACCTATCATGCCAGGGACGCGGCATCCTGGCTCAACGAATAGTAATGAGTACGCTGGGGGTGACGAGATGCTGGTCTCGTGGAATACGACCAACGCCTGCAATCTCAAGTGCAGTCACTGCTACCGCAGCGCCGGGGAGGTGGCCTCCGGAGAACTCGGCTTTGAAGAAGGCCGCCAGTTCCTGCAGGGGGCAGAGCGGGCCGGGTTCCGGGTCATCGTCTTCAGTGGCGGTGAGCCGTTGCTGCGGCCGGATATTTTTGAACTGATCGCCTACGCCAAGTCCCTGGGGCTCCGGCCGGTCTGCGGCACCAACGGGACGCTGCTGACCCCGGTGACTGTAACCAGGCTGAAGGAAGCCGGCGTTGCCGTGGTGGGGATCAGCCTGGACAGCATAGACCATGAAAAACACGACCATTTCCGGGGAGTGGACGGCTCCTGGCAGGCGGCCCTGGACGGCGCCGCCAACTGCCGGGCGGCAGGCCTGCCCTTTCAGTTGCATACCACGGTATTCCCCTGGAACTACCAGGAGATCGAGGCCTTGAACGACCTGGCCGTCGGGATCGGCGCCCGGGGGCACCACGTCTTTTTTTTCGTTCCCACCGGGCGAGGCAGGGGACGTGAAGAGACAATCGAACCGAGACTGTCGGAAGATTTGCTGGCCCGTCTGCTTGAGCGCCAGGCCCGGTTGCCGATCGAAATCAAGCCCACCTGCGCCCCCCAGTTCGTCAGGGTGGCCCGGCAGCGCCGGTTGCCTTCCCGTTTCCAGCGGGGCTGCCTGGCGGGGATCTCCTACTGCATCATCGGGCCCCAGGGCGATGTTTACCCCTGCCCCTACATGGATTTAAAGATCGGCAACGTCCGGCAGCAGCCTTTCGATGAGATTTGGAAGCACAACGAGGTCTTTCTGAAGCTCCGGACCGAGCAGTACGAGGGCTACTGCGGCATCTGCGCCTATCGCGGCCTCTGCGGCGGCTGCCGGGCGCGCTCCTATGCAGAAACGGGAGGCAACTTCATGGGGGAGGACCCACTCTGCCTCTATAAAGATGAGCAGGAAGACAAGATCCGCCCCCTTGCCGAACAGGTGATCATCCGCCTGCAGTCAGGCCTGCCGCTGGTACCAGAGCCCTACAAGGCCCTGGCCGGGGAGCTGGGAGTTGCCCAGGGCAGAGTTCTGAAAGCGATCCGCTGGCTCTGCGCCAAAGGGATCGTCAGAAGACTGGGAGCAGCATTTGACCTGAGAAGCCTGGGCTATGTCAGCACCCTCTGCGCTGGCCGGGTGCCCCTGGACCGGGTGGAGGCAGTGGCGGCCATCATCAATGCTTATCCCGGGGTTACCCATAACTACCTCCGGGAACACGACTACAACCTCTGGTTCACCCTGATCGCCGCTTCGGAGGAGCGGTTGTCCCGCCTGATCCAAGAGATCCGCCAGCGGACCGGCATCGATGATATCATCAGCCTGCCCGCCCTGAGGACATTCAAGATAGCAGTCAACTTTCCCGATGAGGAATTACGGGGAGTTTTCACCGGAGCGTTGGATTAGCCCGGTCAGACTATATTCCGGAGGTTGGTATGCGCACTTTCAATCGTTCGAGGGAGATGTACGAGCAGGCCTGCCGGCTGCTGCCCGGCGGCGTGGACAGCCCGGTGCGGGCCTTCCGGGCGGTGGGAGGCAACCCGCTGTTTATCGAGAGGGGCCAGGGCGCCCGGGTTTATGATGTGGATGGCAACGCCTATATCGATTACGTATGTTCCTGGGGCCCCCTGATCCTGGGTCATGCGCACCCGGCAGTCACTGCAGGCCTTGCCGGAGTGATCGCCGGCGGAACCAGCTTCGGCGCTCCTACCGAACGGGAACTGGTGTTGGCCGGATTGATCACGGAGGCGTTGCCGTCAGTGGAAAAAGTCCGGTTTGTCAATTCCGGCACCGAGGCCACCATGAGCGCCGCCAGGCTCGCCCGCGCCTTCACCGGACGGCAGAAGATCATCAAGTTTGCCGGGTGCTACCATGGGCATGCAGACTCCTTCCTGGTACAGGCCGGCTCCGGGGCTCTCACTCTGGGAGTGCCGTCGAGTCCCGGAGTTCCCCCGGGGATCGGCAGCCTGACCATGGTGCTGCCCTATAATGACCTGGATTCGGTCCGGGAAGCGTTGCAGCAGTGGGGAAGCGAGATCGCCGCGGTGATCGTCGAGCCGGTCGCCGCCAACATGGGGGTGGCGCTGCCAGGCCCGGGATTCCTGGATGGTCTGCGCCAACTGACCCGTGAGGCCGGCTGCCTGTTGATCTTTGACGAGGTGATCACCGGATTTCGCTTGGGTTATGGCGGCGCCCAGGGTTATTACGGCATCACGCCGGACCTGACCTGCCTGGGGAAGATCATCGGCGGGGGCCTGCCGGTAGGCGCCTATGGCGGCAGGGCGGAGATCATGGGATTGGTGGCTCCCGATGGACCTGTCTACCAGGCCGGCACCCTGTCCGGCAACCCGGTGGCCATGGAGGCGGGCATCGTTACTTTGAATCTGCTCAAGCAACCGGGCATCTACCAGCAACTGGAGGAACGGGGCGAGCACCTGGGACAAGGCCTGGCGAGAGCGGCCATGGAAGCGGGAATCGACACCACTCTCAACCGCATCGGGTCGCTGATGTCCCTGTTCTTCTGCAGCGAGAGCGTGACTGACCTCGACAGCGCCCTGAAATCCAACCAGGAGCAGTTTGCCCAATATTTCAATCTAATGTTGAATGAGGGAATCTATCTGGCGCCGTCCCAGTTTGAGGCCCTGTTCGTTTCTCTGGCCCATACCCGGGAGGATCTTGACCAGACCATCAAAGCCGCCGGACGGGCTTTTCTACAGATGCGGGAAAACTAAAAATAAAGCGAAAAAAAGGCCTCCTGCATCGGGAGGCCTTTTTAGATAACTTGATTTAACAGATGGGCTTTAATGCTTTTAACCCCAAACAGTACGGCTTGATGGTGTTCGTTCATGAACAGGTCAACCTTGCGACCCTTGATGGCCCCGCCCACATCCTCGGCGGTGAAGGTGCCCAAACCTTCCAGGTAGACTTCCGAACCGAGTGGGATCACTGCCGGGTCTACGGCTATGGTGTGGTTTGCCTTGGCGTGTCTGCCACTGAAGGCGATCCCGTCACTTTTGCCGCAGCAGAGTGGACAGGCGCAGTAGGCGGTGACTTCCACCATGAATGAGGCGCCCGAGCGGCAATTTGCTGTATCTTCCAGCCAGGCGCACTCCGCCGGCTGTTCTGTTTCCGGTAACGGTACGGCATTTTGCAGCGATGAAGCAAATGCTGCCGGTGTTAACGTTCAACTGGCTAAAAGAACTAGAGAAAACAGCACGACCAGACGCTGTCTCCAGGTTCTTTTCAAGGTGTTTCACCTCCATGATGAAATAAAGGTCTACTAATAAGATGTGCTAAAAAGCAAAAAATATTAAACCATATAATGGTATATATGTTAACATAATCGCCCTCATTTATGTCCTTGACAGCCCTCCGGATAAGTGATAATTTATATAAGCGTGAGCAGATGCGGCTGTGGCGGAACGGCAGACGCGCACGGCTCAGGACCGTGTGGGGGTGACTCCATGGAGGTTCAAGTCCTCTCAGCCGCACCATTTTATAACGACTGCGGCAGAATACCTGACCCCTTGTGGGTCAGGATGAATGCCGCACAAAGTTTCAAAAGATCTACCTTTTAAATACCTCGGGCTTTATGCCCGAGGAAATAAGAATCAAAGATTCTTTTATTTTCTAGGAAGCTTGGGAGACAAGGGATTCGAGGATAGATACCAAAATATGTTCCGTTGGCTGGCAACCTCAATAAGAACCCTGAAAATCCCGTCAGAACGGAAAATTCCGTAAGGATTTTTTTCAAGTGGACAGTAAGAAAATCGAGCTGCAGGCTTAAGGGTCTACAGTTTCTTATTTACCGGCTGCAGTCAGGGCCACGCCCTGCACCCAGGTGATGCTCCTCTTCAACGTTACGGCCTGTCGTTCCATTCTCCCCTCACTGACACAACTGTCACCCTTTTTCCCACATTTTCACTCGTAAATGGTGTCATCCATCCCGCTGCCCCCTTCTTTACATATAGTAGCATAAAAGAAATAACTAGCTACTATAGGTAGTTAAATACAGCAATATGTTAACTAATCATATATTAAAATGCAATATAGTTTTGAGCTGGGTAATTTTACATCCCATTTTTGACGAATCGTAAAGGCTGGGATCAGGCGTAGGGCCTTGGCGGCGTGACCATGCTGCAACTCCGGGAAAAGACTGTGAATACCTGAGCAGTATGATGCAAGAAAAAAATAAACGAGTGGCTAAAAAGGAGGAAACCGAATGACACAGTTATTAGCGGCTAAGAAAGGCGAAATAACCCCGGAGATGAGCAAGGTTGCCGAGGCGGAAAGGGTGGACGTCGAAACCCTGAGGGAAAGAATCGCCTCGGGGACAGTGGTTATTCCGGCCAATAGAAACCATAAAAATCTTGTCCCTAGCGGCATCGGGGAAGGGCTGCGGACAAAGATAAACGCAAATATCGGCACTTCAACCGAATTTCCGGAGCTTGACAAAGATTTGGAGAAGCTCAAAGTGTGTCTTGAGGCCAAAGCTGACGCGGTTATGGACCTGTCCACCGGCGGGGATTTGCGGGCAATTCGTCGTGCAGTTCTGCTCAATTCCCCAATCCCTGTGGGGACGGTCCCCATTTACCAGGCCAGCGTGGAAGCCAAGGTTAAGAGAGGCAGCATCATTGCCATGACTCCGGACGATCTTTTTGCGGTGATTGAGGAGCAAGCCTCCGACGGGGTGGATTTTATTACCATTCACTGCGGGGTGACTATTGAAACCATAGAGCGGCTGAAGCGGCAGGGGCGTATAACAGATATCGTGAGCAGGGGAGGTTCCTTTTTGACAGGATGGATGCTGCACCACGATCAGGAAAACCCTCTTTATGAACAGTACGACCGGCTTTTGGAAATCGCCCTGAAATACGACGTGACCCTGAGTCTTGGAGACGGGCTGAGGCCGGGATGCCTTTCAGATGCTACCGACCGCGCCCAGGTGCAGGAACTTTTAATTTTGGGCGAGTTAGTGCAGAGGGCTTGGGGGAAGGGTGTGCAAGTTATGGTGGAGGGGCCTGGGCACGTGCCTTTTGACCAGATCGCAGTAAATGTCAAGTTGCAGAAAAAACTTGCTAATGGGGCGCCCTTTTACGTACTCGGGCCTTTGGTAACCGATGTGGCTCCGGGTTACGACCACATTACAGCAGCAATCGGGGGCACGGCGGCTGCCGTTGCTGGTGCGGATTTTCTCTGTTACGTGACGCCTGCCGAGCACCTCGGGTTGCCTGACCTGCAGGACGTCCGGGAAGGGATCATAGCTTCGCGTATTGCGGCCCATGCCGCGGACATTGTCAAAAACGTCCCCGGGGCCCGGGATTGGGACAACCAGATGGCCAGGGCCCGTAAGGCGTTGGACTGGGATCAACAGATCGAACTTGCCATTGACCCGGCCAGGGCACGCCTCTCCCGGGAGCAAAGGAACCCCGGGAGCCAGGATACCTGTACAATGTGCGGGGAATTTTGCGCTATGAAAGTGGTCGCGGAGTATTTGGGTGAGGAGCGTCACAAATGCTGAAGCCCAGAAACAGCCCTGAAGTGTCCGCACCCGGTGGGCGAGCGGTCACCGGTGACCGCTCGCCCAACAGTCTCGTCATGGGGCGCTCTTGTTTTTCGTTTTTCAATATGGTATTTTAGCCATCAATAACAATATTTCAAGGTAGATAGGAGATCGATTCAGTTGGCCAGGAACTCTGCCTGTGAGAACTGTAGGGAGAAGAGCGAGGTCTGCGAGGCAACCTGTGACCGGCAGGATTTCAGGTTTGCCTCCCGGAAGGAGATCAAATCGGTCATCGCGGTGATGAGCGGCAAGGGAGGGGTGGGCAAGTCCACGGTAACTGCGCTCCTGGCCAGTGCCATGGCTAAAAAAGGCCATTTGACAGGTATTCTCGATGCCGACATCACCGGCCCCAGTATCCCACGGCTGTTCGGACTGAAGAGCGGCCGGCCGCAGACGGGGCCGCGCGGAATGATCCCCATCGAGACGACCCTGGGAATCAAGGTGATGTCCCTCAATCTGCTGGTGGAGGAGGATGCGGCGGTGATCTGGCGTGGCCCGCTTCTGGCCGGAGCTGTCAGGCAGTTCTGGGAAGAGGTGGACTGGGGCGAGCTCGATTACCTGTTCGTGGATCTCCCGCCGGGAACCGGGGATGTGCCGCTGACCGTGCTGCAGAGCCTGCCCCTGAAAGGCGTGGTCATCGTCACTTCGCCCCAGGGCCTGGCGGTGATGATCGTCAAGAAGGCGGCCCGCATGGCGCGACAGCTTGACGTGCCCATTGTCGGGGTGGTCGAAAACATGGCCTATTACGAGTGCCCGAAGTGCGGCGAGGTATCGTACCCGTTTGGAAAACCGCAGGGAGAGCAGGTGAGCGCTGCCCTGGGCGCACCGCTTCTAGCCGCGCTCCCCATCAATCAGGAGATCACCAACTTCGGGGATCGGGGGCAGGTCGAGATGCTGGATGAGGGCCCGCTATCCGAGATTGTTGCTCGCCTCGAACAACTCCAGGCCAAGTTTCAGTAAGTTGGTTACTGTTTTTTTCGTGTTGTCGTGAGGAGGGAAGTCGAGTGCTAGAGATTGCCGATCTGCATGTCGAAGTGGACAACAAGCCGATCTTGCAGGGCGTAAACCTGCATATCAAGCCCGGCGAGACCCATGTCCTGTTCGGACCAAACGGCTCCGGGAAGTCGACCCTGCTCGGGGCGATCATGGGGTTTGGCCGGTACCGGATCACTGCCGGAAAGATCGTCTTTAAAGGCCAGGATGTCACGTCCCTGTCCGTGCATGAACGGGCAGCGCTGGGTCTGGGCATTGCCTTTCAGCGGCCACCGGTGGTGCGGGGCGTCACCCTGCAGGATTTGCTGAAAATCTCCGCCAGAGACAAGGCAGGTAATTTTGAAGAAACTGCAAAAAAACTTAACATGTACGAATTCATGTCCCGGGACGTCAATTACGGTTTTTCCGGGGGCGAGGTCAAGCGTTCCGAAATGCTGCAACTGTTGGCCCAAGACCCGGACATGGTGCTACTGGACGAGCCGGAGTCCGGGGTTGATCTGGAAAATATCGTCCTGATCGGACAAGCCATCAATCAACTGCTGCAGAAGGACGGTTCGAAAGGCCGGGAATGCTCCCGACGGGAGCTTAAAACCGGCCGCCGGAAAGCCGGCCTGATCATTACCCATACCGGTTACATCCTCGATTACGTGCCTGCTGACGTTGGGCACGTCCTGTACGATGGAAAGCTTTCCTGCAGCGGGATCAACCCCCGCGAACTGCTGGGCTGCATTCACGAGATGGGGTATGGAGAATGTACCAAGTGCTTGGCGTGAGCGCTCTCGCCGTGTCCTGACCACAAGCGGCTGTGCCCGGCGCGCGCCCGCTAAAGCGGGCACCCGGTGGCGTGGCGCCACCTTGATTGTGAGTGCAGAGAACCGCGTCTGGTCCGACCCGCTGCAGCGGGTACCCCGACCCGGCACCGCCTCTGAGCACGGAGGACATGGCGCGGTATCCACTTGGCGGCGCGGCGCCCGCCGGTGGTACCAGTTGTTGCTCAGCTTAAAGTATCGCTTTGATCACGATTGAGGAGGATGGAGTCAGATGGCGGACGAACTGCGGACAAGAGCTAAGAATGCGGCCGTTAAAAAAGCTGCTTTTGGTGAAGAGATCGATTTTGGCCTCTACAAGGATCTGGGTCAGCCACACGATTACTTGTCCGACCTGGAGGAGTTGCCCCAGGCCGAGCAGCAGGACATGCTCAAGGCCGGTGTCGACGTCTCCGGCCAGGGACGTACCGGCACCTACATTCAGAAGGATCACTCGGTGATCCACTCCAGCATCAGTCAGGACGGCCTGGAAGTGGTCAGCATCACCGAGGCGCTTGCAAAATATGACTGGCTTCAGGACTACTACTGGAAGAATGTGGATGTGGACGCGGATATGTACACTGCCCGGGCGGAACTGCACCAGGAACACGGTTATTTCATCCGGTCGTTGCCCGGAGTGAAGACGGTCTGGCCGGTTCAGGCCTGCCTCTATATCACCCAGGAGGGTCTGATCCAGGACGTGCACAATATCATCATCGCTGAAGAGGGTTCGGAGCTCAACATCATCACCGGCTGTGCCACCGGGCACGGTGTCGAGGGCGGGATGCATATCGGGGTGTCCGAGTTCTATGTGAAGAAGAACGCCACCATCACCTTCATCATGGTGCACAACTGGGCCGAGAACGTGGCGGTGCGCCCCAGGACCGGCGTCACCGTGGAGGAGGGCGGCGTCTATCTCTCCAACTATATCTGCATGAAGCCGGTGCGCAGCTTGCAGATGTATCCCACTGCCACTCTGCTGGGGGCAAACAGCCTGGCCCGGTTCCACTCCATCCTGGTTGCCCAGCCGGGTTCCCACATGGATGTGGGCGCGCGGGTGATCCTGCGGGGCGAGAAGAGCCGGGCGGAGATTATCGCCCGCTCGGTGACCAGGGGAGGCTACATCATGAACCGCGGCCAACTGGTGGGTGAAGTGGCAGGAGCGAAGGGCCATCTGGAGTGCCGCGGCCTGATGATGTCCCCGCATGGAGTGATCGCCGCCATTCCGGAGCTGGAGGCCCGGGCGGAAGGGGTGGAACTGTCCCACGAGGCTGCGGTGGGCAAGATCGCCGAGGAGGAGATCGAGTACCTGATGGCCCGGGGGCTATCCGAGGAGGACGCCACCGCCACCATCGTGCGTGGCTTCTTGAATGTGAAGATCATGGGGCTGCCGCCGGATCTCGAAAGGGAAGTGCAGAAGGCGATCGAACTGAGCCAACAGTCGGGCCTCTAGGGTTACGGAAATTAACACAGTTCTTTTTAAAACAGCATTGCCAAACAAATATGAGGGGGGAACAAATTGGAGAATGAGTCACTGGAGATGATTAAACTGCTCCAGGAAGGGCAGGGGGCAATTAAGGAATACCTTCCCGGGGTTCTGGAAAACTTCATGGGCGTGGTCCAGTCTGTCTCGAAGCAGGAACTGATACCCCCCAGGACAAAGGAACTAATGGCAGTGGCCGTAGCCGTGGGCATCAGATGCCAGCCATGTATTGTGCACCATGTTAAAAGAGCCCTGGATCAGGGAGCGACGGCGGCGGAGATTATGGAGGCCTGCAGCGTGGCTATCATGATGGGTGGAGGGCCGTCCATTGCTTACACTTCCTATGTTGTGCAAGCCTTGAAGGACTTCAAGGCATCCACAAAAAAAGACTGAGGAGGGTTCCAACAAGATGCAGTGCGAAAAGTGCCAGTCTGAAGTTCCAGAGGACGAGATTCACGTGCATGCAGGGAGAAAGTTGTGCGAGGATTGTTACGTAGTGGTGCTGTCCCGCCCCGTTACCTGTGATGTGGGCGCGGTACATGCAGCTAAAGCCAGTAGGGAACTGCAGGGGCAGACGGGAACGCAGGGCCTCGCTCCGCTGCAGATAAAAATGTATGACTACATTAAGGAAAAAGGGAAAGCAACCCGGGAGGAAACGGCCGAGTATATGAATATCCCCTGGGAAGACCTCGAAACACAGTTCACCGTTCTGCGCCACTGTGAACTGATGCGGGCCTTTAAAGAAGGGGACAAAGTCTACTTAGCCGTGATGTAGAACCGATTGTTGCCAGAACACCCCGGATGGGGTTTTCTTTTTTTCCGTAGAGCCGGATACCAAAGGCTGGGACACTTGCCCACAGCATTTAACAAGCTGATTCACTCATTTGAGCGTGTTTTGAAGTATTATCTCGCACAATCATCCTGACAGCTCGTATCTGATGCTTTTGAGCAAGCGTCCCAAAGAAAGTGCTGTTAAGAGAAGATCATCCCATCAGTCTCTATTCTTTATTGGCACCCTTGAGGCTGTCCGCCATTCCCTTGATGATGTCGTCCGCCACCAGGGGCAATACGTGGGGCAGCATCTTCGGCATCAGGTCGTCCATCACCACCGGCAGCAGTTGCGGCAGCAGTTGACGCATCGCCGGCGGCATCCCCGGTATCTGCTCCTCCATGTAGCGCAGCATGTCCGGCAGCACCTTGGGCATGATGCCGGGCATCATGGCGGGCAGCATCTTGGGGATCAGCGGTCTCATGGCGCCCAGCATGGTCTCCCGCATACCCTCGGGCAGCGACTTCATGATGCCCATGGACTTGTTCATGAACTCCGGCATGTTGGCCAGCATCTCCGGCATCAGGTCGCGCATCATCTGGGCGATCCCCTCCACCGCCATCTGTCTGATCATCTTGTCGAGGACTACCCAGATGTCCAGCGAGGTCTGGGTGGTGTCCCGGCCCTCATAGCCCAGAGCCTCCACCACGGCGTTGGTGAAGTCGATCGTCCGCATCGGATGGCCAATGCTCTCGCCGGCCACCCGGAACTGGAACTCGCAGCAGGGGCAGGTGGTGTAGATGAGATCCGCGCCCGCCGCGGCGGCCTCGTCCAGGCGCAGGGCGGCGATCCGGTCGGAGGTCGGGACCGGCTCCTTGATCCGGGTCAGCACACTGCCGCAGCACAGTCCGTGCTCCCGGTTGTGGACCATCTCCACCAGTTCCAGGCCAGGCAGGGACTGCAGTACCTTCCGGGGCGGATCGTAGATGCCACCGTGCCGCCCGATGTGGCAGGGGTCGTGCCAGGTCGCCCTCCGGTCGAGCGGCCGCTTGAATTTCAACTGGCCTTGGTCGATCAGTTCGGCGATCACCTCGGAGACGTGTCTGACCTCCACATCATATTCCAGACCGAGTTTCTTCGCCCATTCCCGGTGGTAGTGGTTGAGGAACACCCAGCAGCCGGGGCAGGAGACCATCAGCGTCTTGATGCCACGCCGCTGGAACTGGTCGATGTTGTAGCGGACGACCTCCTCGAAGGCGTCCCACTGGCCGGACATGAACATCGGGGCGCCGCAGCAGTTCTCGTCGGTGCCCATGTAGGCGAACTCCAGGCCACCTTCCTTGAAGATCCGGAAGGCATTCTGAGCGATGTCCGGAATGATGTAGGAGGCGGTGCAGCCCGCCCAGTAGGCCAGCGGCCCCGCATCCTTGTAGGCGATATCATCCGGTACCCAGTCGGCCCGGTGTTCCCGCAGTTCCGCCCAGATGTTGTGTTCCGCACGGGTGGCCGCCTTCATCATGTAGAAGGCGGGATAGGTGGCGAACTCCTTTTCCATCACCAGGAAGCCGCGCATCTGGTCGAAGTCCTCCTGGATGGGGATGTGTACCTGGCACTCCGGGTTGCAGCGCTTACAGGTGGTGCACATCAGGAAGGTGTCCACCTCGGCCTGGTCGAAGTCGATGTTGCCGTGGGCATACTCACGCAGGAAGTAGAACTTGCCCCTGGGGGTGGCGCTCTCCCAGCCCCGGCCGGCGTAGAGGCTGCAGACCGGGCGGCAGTAACCGCACTGGACGCAGGCGAAGGCGTCCCCGGCCAGGTCTGGGGGCAGTGGGCGTTCCCCCTGGTGGATCTTCGGCAGCACTGCCGCTGTCGCCTCGGCTAGAGGGCGCCCGAGACGGGCAGCGCTCATGGCGGCGGCCAGGGTCCTATTTTTAGAATCCAGGGACTTGTCCGGGTTGAACAGGTCACCGGGGTCTAAGGCATGTTTGACGTTTTTGAGCTCCTGGTAGAGCCCCTCACCGAACTTGGACGGCGCCAGAGCGGTGAAGAACATCCCCAGGGCATAGGGGAAGCCCCCGTGTTTGAAGGCGATGTCCATCACCTGCAGGGACTTGGTGAAGTCCAGGGCAAATTGCAGGGGCAGGCGCTCGTCCCCCAGGGCGAAGCTCTGAATGGCCACGTCCTGCCCCTTGATCAGGGTGCCCTCCATAGCCAGCTCTCCAAAAGCAGCGGTCAGTTCCTCCAGGGCAGACTTCAGGCCGGCCAGGGGGATGACGCTCTCGCTGGGGATCAGGGATGGTCCCAGGCGCTTCAGGCGCATCGGGTAGTAGCGCTCCTCCCAGGCGTGCTGAGCCTGGGCGGCGGGCAGCAGTTCGCCGCCCAGATCGCCCAGCCTGGCGGAGATGAACTGCTCCACCGCAGTCGCCTCAGATTGCAGTGGCGCCAGCAGCAGGGCCGGCCCCTGCCACCCGGCGCTCAAAAGCGTACGAGGCGATGGTGCGTTTAACGCATCATTTGGCTTTAACCCTTGATGTAAAAGAGATGAATCCGTTGAGTGCTGGGCGGCAACCTCTTCGTTGAGACGCCGGAAGCGACCGCTGCCGAAACTGACGTGCCAGACGGTCACCCCGGCCTCATCCAGGGCGGTCAGGACGGTGATCAGTTCTTCCATGGTCTTGAAGCCGATCAGGAGCGGCCTGACCTCCTCAGCGGGCACCACCCGGAAGGTGACGCTGGCGATGAAGCCGGTGGTTCCCTCCAGCCCGACCACATGGCCGACTTCGAACAGGGGGGCGCCGGTGGGCGCGATGGCATCCACGGCCACCACGTTCTCGCCCACGTAGCCTCCGGTATTGCTGCCGATCCCGGCGCCGCCGGCGGCTACCCAGCCGCCCAGGGAGGCCCCGGGGGCGCTGGTGGGCACTATCGGCAGGGCCAGACCGTGCTCGCGGCGCAGGTAGTCGTCCAAATCCTTGATGATCACGCCGGGCTCCACGGTGACGGTCATCCCGGCCCGGTTCACGTCGAGTATTTTATTCATCCGGTTGAACTCCACCACGATCCCGCCCCGTGACGGCACGCAGCCGCCGAAGCCACCGGTGCCGCTGCCCCGGGGCACCAGGGGCACGCCGTAGTGGCGGGACAGGTCAGTCAGGAAGATCAGGTCTTCTTTGCTCTCGGGCTGTGCTACTGCATCAGGCATCCCCTTGTAGAGCATCCTCACCATGCCTGGCAGGGCGGCCACGTCGTGCGAGTAGAGCAGCCGCTCGATCTTGCCCAGGGCGGCCCGATCCCCGAAGCGTTTCACCAGTTCCTTCTGCCAACCCTTGCCGCCTCCACCGTCCTCATCGAACCCGAAATCTTTGACCTCTTCACCACCAGCAGCCTCTACCATCCGTATCAGCCTCCTCATGTTTTTACAAGATTAACATCCCGACTCGGCTCCGAACAACGATCTGCTTTCAATATCTGTTAATTGCTTTTCTCCGGTCTAATGAAAGGCGTTGGTTGTATTCATCCTTATAGGGACATTCTTCGAAGAGGAGGGTCCCCTTTCCTCAAAAATATGAAACTACCTAGAAAATCTCAAACGCTTTAGCATCAGGCGCCGAGCTTCAGGACGGCGCTGCAGTCAGCCTGGAGCGCTCGGTGGTGGCGGTCCGGTAGGTACGCCAGCCCCCGCTGAGGTTATAGACATTGTCATACCCACGGCTCTTGAGGATGCGGCAGGCAATATAAGAGCGCAACCCGCTGGCGCAGTGGACGACCAACTTACGCCCGGACGTAAGCACGGCCTCCAGTTCGCTCATCCGCTGGCGCAGGTCGTCCACCGGGATGTGCAGGGCGTCTGGAATGGCGCCTGCTTTAACCTCGTCCGGCGTGCGCACGTCCAGAACCAGGGCGCCGTCATGCTGCAGTGCCTCCACCTGATCCCAGTCCACTGCCGCCACGTCGCCCCGCATGATGTTGGCCGCGGTCATGCCCAGGAGATTGACCGGGTCCCTGGCCGAGGAGAATTGCGGGGCGTAGGCCAGTTCCAACCGCTCCAGGTCGTAGACGGTCATGCCGGCCTGCAGGGCCGTTGCCAAGACGTCGATCCGCTTGTCAACCCCCTCCTGGCCGATCGCCTGGGCGCCGAGGATGTGCCCGTCGGATGGGCTGAACAACAGCTTCAGGCTCACCTGCGAGCCGCCGGGATAATAGCCGGCACGCGCCAGGGGGTGGATGATAACGCTCCGGTAGCCTATCTTTAAATCACGCAACTGGCGGGTGCCTAAGCCGACAGTTGCCGCCGCCAGGTCGAACAACTTGATGATGGAGGCGCCCACCGTACCGCGGTAGGAGATCTCCCGGCCGCAGATGTTGTCCGCGGCCAGGCGCCCCTGGCGGTTGGCAGGCCCGGCCAGGGGAATCAGGGCCGGGGCCCCGCTGACCGGATTGACAACCTCGATGGCGTCGCCCACGGCGTAGATCCGGGGGTCAGAGGTGCGTAGAAAGGCGTCGGTCCTGATGCCGCCGGTGGGCCCCAACTCCAGCCCGGCCTCTTTTGCCAGCCCGGTTTCAGGGCGCAGGCCGACTGCCACCAGCACCAGGTCGGCGGGCAATTCATGCTGCCCGGCGCGCACCAGCAGCCGTCCTGCATCCTCCCGGATCTCCTGCACCTGTTCGCCAAAGTGCAGCCCGATCTCCTGTTTTCGCAGGTAGACATGTACCAGAGCGGCCATCTCGTAGTCCAGGGAGACGGGCAGCACCTGGTCAGCCCGCTCCACTACCGAGACTGTCAGGCCGCGCTGCTTGAAATTATCTGCCATCTCCAGGCCAATATAGCCGGCGCCGATCACCACCGCCTCCCGTGCCTGTCGTTCCACGATCCAGGCGATGATGGTGTCGGTGTCGGTGATCGTTCGCAGACTGAACACTCCCGGTAGTTCGACGCCCGGAATGGACGGCCGTAGCGGCGCCGCCCCTGGCGCCAACACCAGGTAGTCGTAGTTCTCCAGGTAGATGCGCCCTGATTCCAGGTCAGTCACCTGCACTTGCTGCCCGGCGCGGTCGATCCGCGCCACCTCCTGCCGTGCCCGGATGTCGATACGGAAGCGCTGCCGCAGCAGGTGCGGTGTGACCACCAGCAGGTTCGCTCGCTTGGGAATGGCGCCTCCCACGTGGTAGGGCAGACCGCAATTGGCAAAGGAGACATAAGGCCCCCGTTCGAAGACCACGATCTCCGTCTCTTCGTCCAGCCGCCGCAGCCTGGCTGCGCAGCTTGCCCCTCCGGCAACCCCACCGACGATCACCACTTTTTTGCTCATTTCATCTTGACCGCCTTAATTAATATATTTGCTCATAATGTAATATACAAATATAACGAAAATGAGGTATAGATGGGCGTAGCCGCTCTTATCCCACCGCTTCGGAAAAGCGGGGGCATTAGAGCGGGTAGCCATCTGTTAAATTCATAATTAAGATGTACTCCTGCTAATCGAATAGAGATTGTATGATCTTGCGGGCATCCTCGCTCACGACGCTATAGTGAACCTCCAGGCCATGGCGTTTGCCTTCGATGATGCCTAATGAGCGGAGTTTGGCAAGGTGTTGAGAGATAGTTGACTGTGGTAAATCCAGGCAGGATTGAATATGAGAGACGTTGCTGCCACCCTGGGCCATCAGCCCCCTGATGATGCACAGTCTTACCGGGTGGGCCATCACTTTCAGTAGTTCCGACTTGCCATAATATAGTTCCGGATTTGTGATAAAAGTCTCGATGTTTAGTATTTCCAATCAACCTCCTTTAAACCCTTCAATTTGTATATTACGATATATGAATGAGTAAATCAAGTTAAAAATAAAGGAATCTGGATATACCCAACCATATTGACGAATAATAAATAGAGATATATAATCTATATAGACATAATACCTATAGAGGTGATATATCTAGATGTGCGAGGAATCAACGAGTGGAAAATCGACCGGCTGCTACTGTGCCGGGGGAATGCCGGTAGAGAAGTTCATGCAGCCATGCCTTTTGTTGCTGCTCAAACAACGCTCTGCGCACGGCTACGACCTGATCCAGAGCCTGCCCGAATTCGGATTTAACGAGAGGTCACTGGATCCGGGCACTGTATACCGGAATCTGCGCCGGTTAGAGGAGGACGGGCTGGTTATATCGCATTGGGATGTCGGTGATGGAGGGCCGGCCAAGCGTCTGTACCGCATTACCGATGAAGGCGAAGAGATGCTGCACGCTTGGGCGATTCATATAGGTCAGCAGCGCAAGCGGATGGATAATTTTCTGGAAAGGTACGGCGCTGTTTTTGGAACCGGGAAGCTATAAGGAGGGGAGGTGAGACTATGTGCGGTTCACATGATCAGGGCAGGGGTGGCCACCACCACGAAGGATGCTGCTGCGGTTCAGGCGGGCATTTCCACCGGCGGTTCCTCAGCAAGGAAGAGAGAGTCACCAGATTGGAAGCTTACCTGCAAGACCTGAGGGCCGAGCTAAGGGTGGCTGAAGGGAAACTCCAGGAGGTCAAGGGAGAATAAGTCTTGCTTAACGAATTACAGATTCACGGTTCACAATCATAGGGGGTTATTCATTGCCCCCTATGTTTTATAGAATTCGGAGGCAATTGGGTTCCCCAATCTAGTATTCAGAGCCCTGGATTGGCCCTGTTTCGTAGTTACAATCCTCTGGTGTATTGTCCGGCACAGGGGATGCAGGCAAGTTTGCCGTCTTTCAGCCGTGCCCTGGCTTCAGAGACTGCTTCTCCGCAGAAGGCACAGGTGACGGAGTTGAAGATGCGGGCGGGCTTCGGGATGCTCTCTTCAATATTCTGAATCGTGCAAAACTCCTCCTGCGGTAGATCCAGGATCTGCTGCACCATGCTCGGACCGGACGCCTGGTACCCGCTTGCGGGGGCGAATCATTTAGACCTGGCACCTTCGGGCTTAGGCGATGTGCTTTTGTGAAATTTCATTGAGATAGGCTGAGCAATCACCTTCATTTTACACATATTGTTGAGCAGCGCAAGCGGCCGCTGGTGTTATTGTCCTTAAACGTCCATGCTGCGCAGGGTCACCGCAAGGAAGCACCCGGTGGGCATCTCCTGCAACCCTTTGGCCGCTGCCTGATAAGCTGTCACCATCTGCACTTTCTTTTGGTTTTCGAAGAAAAATGTGGCGTGCCTTGCGATCGCTGATCTGATGTGATATTTCGAGTTTCAATGGAAGTGGTGTCCATGGTCCATTTCACCGGTTATATAATCGTTGGCGCTCTTATCGGTCTGATGTCGGGCCTGTTCGGCATCGGCGGCAGCAGCATCGGCACTCCCATCCTGAAAATGTTCTTTTCACTTCCTGCTCTAATAGCATTGGCATCGCCTCTACCGGTGACCATTCCCACGGCAGTTGCCGGAACCTATAATTATTGGCGCAAGGGTCTGGTCCGTAAGGATGTCGTTTTATGGACGACAATCGGGGGACTACCGGGTGTCGTCCTGGGTGCCCTGGGAACCAGAATTGTCAGCGGGCAATGGTTGATGATTTTGACGGGACTTTTTCTTTCTTTTTCAGGAGCTCAGCTTATTCGCAAAGGCAAAGAATCATGCGCTGCTGCTTTTTCGCCAAAACGATTTAACACAATTGCGTTACTGATCGGTTTTGCTGTCGGAATATTTTCGGGTCTGCTGGCAAATGGAGGCGGGTTCCTGTTGGTGCCCGCTTTTATACTGCTGCTCGGCCTCACGCCCTATGAGGCAACCAGCAGCTCACTGGTGTGCGCCGCTTTCTATGCCATACCGGGAACGTTGGTGCATTGGTGGCTTGGCCACATCGACTGGAAACTGGTCCTGGGGCTGAGCATCGGAGTTTTTCCTGCCAGTTTCCTGGGTTCCAAACTGGGATTAGCGGTTGACGAACAGAGGCTCAAGATCGGTTTTGGCTATTTTATGACAGCCTTTGGACTGGATTTTATCTTGACCCTGTTGGGATTGAATCCACTCATCACTGATTCCGTACTCCTGGCTGCAGTTGCGGTGACGGTTGGATGGATTGTAATCGGGGTATTGAGTGAAGAAAAACGGGAGAACCCGTAACAAAATATCATGCAACACGAGGGGATCATGCTATAATTGTCATTACAAACAGCAAATTAGACCGGGGAGATTGGTATGGGAAAAATCGGGATCGTGACTGACAGTGTTACTTATCTGACTCCAGAGCAGGTTGAGGAGCTACAAGTAGAAGTGGTATCCCTGGTCATCAACTTTGGCGACCAGAGCTGGCCGGAGGCGAGTGTTTCCGACTACACGGATTTTTATGAACAACTGCGCCGGGTATCCTATCTTCCCACCACCTCGCAGCCGTCCATGGGCGATTTTCTACAGACCTATGACCGCCTGGCCGGCAAGGTGGACAGCATCATCTCCATTCATCTTTCAGCGGGCGTCAGCGGAACTGTGCAGGTTGCCCGGTCTGCTGCCAGGATGATGCCGGGAGTGGAGATCTCCGTGGTGGATTCCGGGGCTGCGGCAATCGGGGTCTATATGATGGTCGATGCCGCTGCACGGGCTGCAGCCGCTGGTTGGGAAAAAGATAGGATTATGCAAGCTCTCGAATGCATCAAGAGGCACAGGACCTTGTTGTTTATACCGGATTCCCTGGAATACCTGAGAAGAGGCGGGCGAATCGGCGGCGCTGCCGCCATGGTAGGGACGCTGCTGCAGGTGAAGCCGATCTTATATTTCAATCCTGCCAAGAACGGTATCATCGACCTCTATGAGAAGATCAGGACGAGGGAGAAGGGGCTGCAGAGGATCCTGGCCGAACTGGACAAGGCCTACCGGCAGTCGCCCGACCTGAAGACGGGGGTTGTACACGTAGGCGCCGAGGCTGAAGGGAAGGCCCTGGTGCAGCGGATCAGGGGGCTTTACCCCGAGCTCACTCCGGATCTGTGCCCGGTCGGCCCGGTGGTAGGAGCCCACATCGGCCCCGGAACTCTGGGAATATGCTGCTATCCCCTGACCAGTGATTTGAAAGAGATCATCAAATACAGGACGTAAACCGTCTCCTTCCTAAACACTTCCCATATTTAGAAACAAAAAATTGTTGCCGATGCAGGAATTATTCTGTCAATGTAGAAATGACAGCTTGAACAATCTTGGGCCGGACCCGGCGGAAACAATAGTAGCGTCTCAAGCTGACCTGTCATCTCGTTGTCGCCTTCCGCAGAGGGGCGTGGATTGAAACAAAATAATCTCTGTTGCCGAAGAGGATTTAGAGAATGGTTGTAGAATTAACTTCATGAAGAAGGCCTTCTGAGGCGGTCTTGTTTTGCGTAAAAACAGAATTGTCTAACGGAGGGGTTACTTGACTAAAATCACAGAGGCAACAAGGAATAGAGCGCCTTTTAAATGGGTGTCCGGTTTTCGGCAAGTCACTTTAGGCGGGGGAGTGTTATTGTGAAAATCGCCATCACCGGTAAGGGTGGGGTTGGCAAGACCACTCTTGCGGCTGGACTAGCGAAACTCTTTGCACAACGCGGCTATGAAGTATATGCAGTCGACGCGGACCCCGATATCAGCCTCGGGACCACTCTTGGAGTACCCGAGGAACAACTGGCTGCTCAACCGCCGATGCTAGAGATGAAGGAACTGATCCTCGAACGGACCGGCGGTGGCGGGTTGGTATATATTCTGAACCCCGAAGTTGACGACATCCTGGAAGGGTACGCCATCAACGTCGGTAACATAAAGCTGCTTCGCATGGGAGCGGTCAAGCATGCCAGCAGCAACTGCTATTGCCCCGAAAATGCATTTCTCAACGCTGCCATCAATTCTCTTCTCCTTGGGAATCGCGAAATCGTCATCCTGGATATGGGCGCAGGCATCGAACAGTTGACACGGGGTACCGCCCGCGGCGTTGATATGCTGCTGATCGTCACCGAACCCACCCGGGTGAGCGTGGACACGGCACACGTGATCCAGAGGCTCGCCGGGGAAATGGATGTGCCCAGGGTCAAAGTGGTCGGCAACAAGATCCGCTCTGCCAAAGAAAGAGAGTTTCTAACTGCGTCCTTTGCCCCAGGCGAATTACTAGGGTTCCTCGAATTCGACGAGACCCTGTGGGAAAGGGCGATGATGGAGGATCCCCAGGGGTTAGAAGAGGTTTTACTACAATCAGTCAGTAGAGTCTTTGACCAGATTTTACGGGAGGTAGGTGAGGTTAAGAGCAAAACATGGTGATTCAATGCTTCCCTGACGCCCCGACAGCGTCAAAAATAGGCTCGAAAAGCTGGTTCAGGCTGCGGGCGCCCACGGCGGTTTCGTAGTCTGCACATCATGAAGAACGTGCCCGGGGATAGGGAAAGCGCAGGTTGTATGGCTTTAGATCTGTACTAAAAGGGAGGTTAAAATGTATGCCGCGAATGAGTGATACTTCTCTTCAAGCTTCCAAGCCGGCAGTAGCGCGCAAGGACCGAATAAAAGATACGAAGAACATCAAGCGCACCATCGACCCGGCGATTCTGGAAATGTTCGATGTGGCCAAAGAAAAGGGCATAATAACAACCTTTGATATTTGGTCAGCCCAGCAACCGGTCTGTCAATTCGGCTACACCGGCATCTGCTGCCGCATCTGTTTCCAGGGTCCCTGTCGCATCAGGGCCGAGGAGGGCCCGGGCAGCATGGGACAGTGCGGAGCCAAGGACTACACCATCGTAGCCCGCAACGCCATCCGCATGATGGCCGGTGGCGCCTCCGCCCACTCCGACCATGGACGTCACATTGCCCACGTGCTGCATGCTGCGGCCACTGGACATGCCCCCGATTACAAAGTAACCGACCCCGATAAATTGAACCGTGTTGCCAAGCGAATCGGCATCAGCCCCGAGGGCAAGTCCGTCAACGAGCTGGCCAAGGAAGTCGCCGAACTTTCGCTGGCTGATTTTGGCAAGCAGGATGACACCCCTTGCACCTGGCTGTGGTCGAGCATAGCCGAAGGACGCAAGAGCAAGTTCGTGGAGACTAACATCGTCCCGACCGCCATCGACCGGTCGGTGGCTGAAGTGATGCACCGCACCCACATCGGGGTGGACGCCGACCCGATCAACATCATCTTCGGCGGCATCAAGGCCGCCCTGGCCGACCAGGCCGGCATGACGCTGTCCTCCAACCTGTCCGACGTTCTTTTCGGCACCCCCAAACCGGTCATGAGCGAGGCCAACATGGGCGTCATCGATCCCGCCCAGGTCATGATCATCGTTGACGGCCACAACCCGCTGCTAAGCCAGATGGTGGTCTATGCCAGCAAAGAACAGGACATCCTTGACGAGGCCAAGCTGGCCGGCGCCACCGGCATCAAGATCGCCGGCATCTGCTGCACCGGCAACGAGGTCCTGATGCGTTCCGGCGTACCGATTGCCAACAACTACATGGGCGCTGAAATGGTCATCGCCACCGGCGCCATCGACGTCGTCTGCGTCGACGTGCAGTGTGTCAAGCCATCCCTCAGGAACGCCACTGAATGCTTCGATACCAAGCTGGTCACCACCATGGCGATCGCCAAGATCCCGGGCTCCTACCACTTTGCCTTTGATGAATCGAGGGCGATGGAGAGCGCCAAGGGGATCATCCGCCTGGCCATCGATACTTTCAGGCAGCGGCAGGGTAAACCGGTCCATGTGCCTCAGTACAAGAGCAAGGTCATGGCCGGCTTTAGCTGCGAGGCTATTCTCGATCTGTTTGCGGCCATCAACCCCGAAAACCCGATCAAGGTGCTGACCGATGCCATCGACAGCGGCGAACTGTCGGGAGTCGGTTTTGTGGTCGGCTGCAACAACCTGCAGGCCGTACACGACGTTTCCCACACCAAGATGATCGAGGGTCTGGCTGCCGCCAATGCCTTGGTCATCGTGGGTGGCTGCGCCGCCCAGGCAGGCGCCAAACATGGACATCTCAACTACGAGGGCGTGGAGAAGTTTGCCGGCCCCGGCCTGAAGGCGTTCATCGACCGCATCTACGAGGCCAACAAGGACAAACTGCCAGACAAGCTGCCGCTAGCCTGGCACTGCGGTTCCTGCGTCGACTACACCCGGATCGTCGATCTGTGGACGATGATGGCGAACCAGTGGGGAGTGGACGTTCCCAAGATCCCGTTTGTCGCCAGCGCACCCGAGGCCATGAGCGAGAAAGCCGTCGCTATCGGCACCTGGGCCATCGCCAACGGCATCCCGACCCACGTCGGCACCATGCCGCCGCTGGAGGGCAGCAACCTGGTCTGGAGCACCGTCACCTGTGTCGCTCACGATGTCTTCGGTGGCAGCTTCATACTCGAAACAGATCCGGATGTCGCCGTCACGAAACTGCTTGCCGCGCTCGAATATCGCACCTGGAAGCTCGGTATCCACAGGAAGGTCGCCGCGGAGTACGAGTCCGAGTTAACCGGGGCGTTTTAATCTAGAGCTAAAGGAAAGGGGGAAAAAGCATGTCCACAGCATGGCGCGTAGACAGGGAGAAATTCGAAGATATTTATGCGGATTCGATCGAGCCTGGCAAAGAACCGAAGAAGCTTTTCAGGCAAGCCTATGAAGGGACGATCGTGGCGCTCAGCTACGCTGAAATCCTTCTCAACACGGCGATCAAGAACTACGGCCCCGATCTCAAGGTTCAATATCCGGAAACCGCCTATTTCGTCCCGGCAATCAGGGCGCTGGGCGGTACCGATATTACCAAACTGGGCGACATGGTGTTGCCGCTGAATGAGAAGCGCAACCAGGTTCATGAAAAAGCTAGCCTGGAGAACGCGATGCTCTGGGGCGAGGCGGTCATCTATGCGGCGGAGATCATTGAAGCTGTCAGAATGGCCACCGGCAAGACCGAGAAACTGCCCAAGCCCTGGACCGGGTTCATCCCCGACATGTACGTCCGCAAGTGGGGCATCAAGCACGTGGACTGGACGATCCCGGGTGAATTCGTGATCCTCGGCCGTTTCCGGACCTCGGATGACGCCCTCCGGATCGTCAACAAGCTCGTTCAGAAGGGCTTCATGCTGTTCCTGGTGGACGAAGTGATCGAGCAGTTGATGGAGAAGGGCTACAAGTTCGACGTCGACGCCTGGCCGGTGTACCCCCTGGGCAACTTCACCCAGGTGATCCACGCCGTCAACTACGCCTTCCGGGCATCCTTGATGTTCCCTGGCATCCCTCCGGGAGACAAGTTCATGCACCGGAACTACCAGCGTGACCGCATACTAGTGGTCTGTCTGCTCTGTGGCGAACGGGACATCGTCAAGGTAGCCGCCTCCTTCGCCGCCATCTATATGGGCTTCCCGGTCATCGTCGATCAGCCACTGGAGGAGGACGAGACCTGGAAGGACTGGTACTTCTCGGTGCCTGACTACGACGAAGCGATCCAGCTCGGCATCGAGGTCCGCGGCATCAAGATCACGGCCATCGAGGTCAACGTCCCGATCAACCACGGCGCCGCCTTCGAGGGCGAGTCGATCCGCAAGGCCGACATGTTCGTGGAGTTCGGCGGCGGGCGCTCCCCAGCCTTCGAGCTGGTGCAGATGGCCGAGGCGGACGACGTCACCGACGGCAAGATCAACATCATCGGCCCCGACCTCGACCAGATGCAGGATGGCGGCGCCTACCCGATGGGCATCAAGTTCAAGGTATACGGTCGCAAGTTCCAGAGCGACTTCGAGCCGGTGCTGGAGCGCCGTGTCCACTACTTCATGAACTACGGCGAGGGCATCTGGCACATGGGCCAGCGCGACCAGAACTGGATGCGCATCAGCAAGGTCGCCAACGAGAAGGGCTTCAGGCTGAAGGACCTGGGCACTCTGTTCTACGCCTACTTCAAAAAGGAATACTCGGCCATCGTCGACCGCCTGGAGATCACCCTGATCACTGATGAGGCGGAGGTAGTGAAGGGCATGGCGGAAGCCAAGGCGGCCTACGCCAAGAGGGACGACCGGCTGACGAACCTGCGTGACGAGTCCGTCACCGAGTTCTATACCTGCACCCTATGCCAGTCCTTCGCCCCGACCCACATCTGCTTCGTGTCGGCGGAGCGCACCGGACTCTGCGGCGCGGTCAGTTGGCTGGATGCCAAGGCCACCTATGAGATCGACCCGATCGGCGTCTGCCAGCCGGTGCCGATCACCAGCGAGTACATAATCGATGCCAATACAGGAGAGTGGTCCTCCATCAACGAGACCGCCTCCGCCCGCACCCAGGGCAAGACCGAGTCGGTCTGCATGTACACCATGATGGACCGCCCGATGACCACCTGCGGCTGCTGCGAGTGCATCATGGCCATGGTTCCCGAGTGCAACGGGTTCATGGTCACCCACCGTGAGTGCAAGTCGATGACCCCGGTCGGCATGACCTTCTCCAGCCTGGCCGGCATGGTCGGTGGCGGCAACCAGACCCCGGGCTTCGCCGGTGTCGGCCGGCTGTATCTGATCAGCCGGAAGTTCTTCCCGGCGGACGGCGGCCTCGGCAGGCTGGTCTGGATGCCCAAGGACTTGAAAGATCAGTTGCGTGACCAGCTCAATGAACGCGGCAAGGAAGAGGGCTTCGGCGACAACTTCGCCGACATGATCGCCGACGAGACTATCGGCACCACGCCCGACGAGATCCAGCCGTACCTGGAAGAGAAGGGTCATCCGGCCCTAAAGATGGATCCCTTGATGTAACCTCAAAAGCAATCTGGATTCGGGCGCTGCCGCTCTGAGAGGGCGGCGCCCGACAAAGGTTCTTTAAACAAACAAGATCAAGAAAGGAGAAGTGACATGGGTTTAACAGGACTTGCAATCTTCAAACTGCTCCCGAAGACGAACTGTGGAGAATGTGGCGTACCGACATGCCTGGCCTTCGCTATGGCCCTGGCTGCCGGCAAAGCCACGCTGAGCCAGTGCCCCTACGTCTCCAATGAGGCTAGGGAAGCGCTGGATGCCGCCACCGCGCCGCCGATCAAGCTGGTCAAGATGGGATCGGGGGACAAGGTGCTGGAGATCGGCGACGAGCAGGTCATCTTCCGTCATGACAAGACCTTCTATCACCCGACCGGTATTTTTATCGAGGTGGCTGACAACGATGCCAACCTCGCCGTCAAGATCGATGAGATCAATGGCATTGTGATCGAGCGTGTCGGTCAGAAGTACGAGGTGGACGGTGTCGCCATCGCCAACGCCTCCGGCAGCGCCGATACCTTCAAGGCGGCGGCCGAAGCTGTAGCCGGAAAGACCGACAAGGCCATCATCCTGCTGACCGAGTGCCCTACCTGCATGGAGGCGGCGGCTGGCGCCATCGCTGCACGGAAACCGTTGCTGTACGCGGCCACCGCTGACAACTACGAGAAGATGGTGGCAGTGGCCAAGAAAGTCGACGCTCCGCTGGCGGTAAAGGGTGCGGATCTCAACGCTATGGCCGAACTGGTGGCCAAGATCGATTACAAGGAGCTGGTCATCGATTCCGGAGCGCGCCAGATATCCCAGGTGATCGCCGACCAGACCCAGATCCGTAATGGCGCCGTCAAGAAGCGGTTCCGGCCGTACGGATATCCGACGATCGCCTTCACCACCGAGGCCGACCCGGCCATGGAAGTGCTGGAGGCACAGGCTTTCATCTCCAAGTATGCCAGCATCGTGGTGCTCAAGACCACCAAGACCGAATACCTGATGGCGCTGTTTACCTGGAGAAGCAACCTCTATACCGACCCGCAGAAGCCGATCGCGGTGCTGCCGGGCGTCTATGCCATCGGCGCCGCCAACGAAAATTCCCCGGTGTACATCACCACCAACTTCTCGCTGACCTACTACACGGTGGCTACCGAAGTGGAATCCACCAGGCTGCCGAGCTACCTGATCGCCTTCGATACCGACGGTCTGTCCGTCATGACCGCCTGGGCCGGCGGCAAGTTTATCGGCGAGGCGATCGGCCCCTGGCTGAAGGATTCGGATATCAACGAGAAGGTCAAAAAGAAGGTTCTCATCATCCCGGGCGGCGTGGCGGCCATCAAGGGCAAGATCGAGGATCTCTCCGGCTGGGAAGTCATGGTAGGACCGCGTGATTCCAGCGGCATTACCTCCTTTGCCAAGCTGCGCCTGAATGTCTAACTTGATGTTCGAAGCGGGTGCCCGCGTGCCCTCTGGGCGCGGGCGCGGTTCGATTCGAGCCTCGAGGATGGTATTGGAAATTCTTACTTGCCGACTTGCCGGATAATCGAGGCCGGAGAGATCGATAAGAGGTGCGACAGTATATGTCGAAACACATTGCGGTAGCGGGCAAGGGCGGAACAGGCAAGACAACCCTGGCATCGATGCTGGTCAGGTACCTGGTGGAGACCGGGAAGGGCTCGGTCCTGGCGGTGGATGCGGATTTCAACTCCACCCTGAACGAGGCCCTCGGCCTGGAGGTATCGGACACCATTGCCAACGTTCTGGCCGATATCAAGAAGAACAAGGTTCCGACCGGAATGACCAAGGATGTGTTCATCGAACTGAAGCTGCACCAGGCATTGATTGAGACCAGGGACTACGATCTGCTGGTGATGGGAGGACCACAGGGCCCGGGTTGTTACTGCTTCCCGAGCGAGATCCTGAAGCGCAACCTGGAGTCCCTCGACAAGAACTACGACTACATGGTCATTGACAACGAGGCGGGCATGGAACACATCAGTCGGGAGACGATCGAGAATGTCGATATCCTGCTGGTGATCTCCGATGCCACGGCAAAGGGTGTGCGGACTGCAGGACGGATCTACGAACTCGCCAAGCGTCTGCAGATCAGGATCGGCGCTGCCTACCTGCTCGTCACCCGGATCGCCGACCCGGAGCCCCTCAGGAGCGATATCGAGGCCACCGGTCTCGAACTGCTGGGGGTGATCCCCGACGATCCGCTGGTAACGGAATACGACCTGCAGGGGAAGCCCTTGATGGATCTCCCTGCTGACAGTCCCGCAGTCAGCGCATCGATGAAATTGTTTGACAAACTACGATTTTAACTGAGAAAGGAGAGTACATTATGCCGGTTGAAATTTACAAGGACAAGTTTACTGGCAAGGTTCTGGAAGTAATACTCGGCGCCACCAAAGAACAGGGTGGTACGAGGGCTTATACGGTGAAGCTGGGCGGGAGCTCGACCCTGCCGTTCCTGTACTACGAGGGCGAGCTTCCCAACCGACCCGTGATCGCCATGGAAGTCTGGGATATCAAGCCGCAATGGAGCTCATCCTTTGAGCCGTATTACGGCGATGTCTGGAACGACCCGGTTGCCTGGGCGAAGAAGGTCGAGGAGTACGGCGCAGATGTGGTCTATCTAAAGCTGATGGGCGCAGATCCGGAAATGGAAAACTCCAGGAGCGCGGCTGATTGCGCCAAGCTGGTCAAGGATGTATTGGCTGCAACAGGCGCCCCGCTGATGGTCGAGGGCCCCGGCTTTCCGGAAAAGGACAACGATGTGCTGCAGGCGGTGGCAGAGGCTGCGGCCGGCGAGAACATCGCCCTAGGCGCGGCGGAAAAGGACAACTACCGCGGCATTGCTGCCGCTGCCATGATGGGCAGGCACTGCATCATCGGGCGTTCCCCCCTGGACATCAACATCCTGAAGCAGTTGAACATCATGATCACCGAAATGGGCGTTCCTATCAACAAGGTGCTAAACGACCCGATAACCAGCGGCCTCGGTTACGGCATCGAGTATTCCTTCTCCGTCATGGAGCGGGCCCGCTGGGGTGCCCTCATTGGTGACAAGATGATGGCCCTGCCGGTGGTCTGCCTGGCCGGCCCCGAGGCATGGCGCGGCAAGGAAGCAAACGCGGCCAACGCCGACGCAGGCCCGGGCTGGGGCGATGAGAAGGACCGCGGCATCATTTGGGAGGCCATGACCGCTGCCGCTCTGCTGCAGGCCGGCGGTGACCTGTTGCTCATGAGGCATCCCGAAGCGGCCAAGCTGGTCAGGAAGCAGATCGAAGAGCTCGCGGTGCCGAACAAGTACTAAGGCGTTTTTTAAAATAGACCATAAAAAGGGAGGTAAAAGCAGATGGCATTTATGATGATCGGTGAACGCATCAACGGAATGTTCAAGGACATCGGCGAGGCCGTCGCCAAGTTCGACCCGAAGCCGATTCAGGACTGGGCGGTCAAGCAGACTCAGGCCGGCGCCGCATATCTCGACCTCAACGTCGGTCCGACAGCGGCTGACCGCAAAAAGTCGATGGAGTGGATGGCCAAGATCATCTCGGAGGTCAGCGACGTTCCGATCGCTCTGGACTCCACCAACTATGACGCCATCGAGGCCGCACTCCAGATTATCGGTAAACCCGGGGCGCTGATCAACTCCTGCCCGAACGAGCGGGCAAAGATCGAGCGCGTTTTTCCGATGGCGGCCAAGTATGGCGCCGGCATCGTCGCTCTGACCATGGACAAGTCCGGTATTCCTCTGAACGCTGACGCCCGCGTCGCCCATGCCATGGAACTGGTGGCTGCGGCCGACGAGTTCGGGGTGCCGACTGACAGTCTGTTTATCGACCCGCTGATCCTGCCCTGCAACGTCGCCCAGGCCCACGCCCCCGAGGTGCTGGAGGCACTGCGGCAGATCAAGACGCTCTGCGATCCGGCGCCGCATACGACCCTGGGTCTCAGCAACGTATCCCAGAACACCATAGACCGGTCGCTGGTCAACCGTACCTACGTGGTGATGGCGATCTGCGCCGGCCTGGATTCGGCGATCATCGACGTCAACGATGAGACCATGGTGGAATCCATTGCCACCGCCGACATGCTGCTGAACCACGCCATTTACTGCGATTCTTACGTGAAAGTGTTCCGGCAGAGATAGACTGAAGGCCTGGAAGGGCCCCGCCTTCCGGCTGGGGCCCTTCCAAGGCCAATTTTTACGTAATCAGGGAGGTTTCGAAGTTTTACTTTCAGGGGGAAACCTAATGACTAAACAAATAACAAATATAAGAATTGGAATTTACCTATGTGATTGTGACGGTAAAGTTTCCAAAAAGGTTGATTTAAACAGCGTCAAGGTTGCGATTCAGAGCAAAGCGGAATTCGAGTACATCAGAGCGGTGGAGGTTGCCTGCACGAAGGCTGAGCGGGAGCTGATCGTCGCCGAGATCGACAAGTACTCTTTGAATCGCTTGCTTGTAGCCGGTTGCAGCGATCCCTTCATCGTGCGCCAGTTCCTGCAGTTAGCGGATGATAAGGGTATCAACCGCTATAATGTTGAATTTGTCGATCTGTCTGCGGCTGAGTCAGTTGGAGCTGCAGTTTCGGCTGTCGATACCGCTCTAAACAGGCTGCATCTACGGGCCGAGGTCGGCTACGAAGAGTTGGCCGTTATCCCGGACGTCCTGGTGATCGGCGCCGGCAGCGAGGCGGCTGCGGCAGCAAAGGCGATCGCCAAGAACCAGCCGGTGGTCCAGATCGATAATGTGGGAACCAGGGTGATCGGGCTGGATGGCTTTCCAGGCGCTTTTACAGTGCGCTTGCTGGAAAACGGCCAGACTGTCAAGAAGGACTTCGGAGCGATCGTGCTGGCGCTCGGGGCGGTGCCCCAGTATGACAAGAGCAAGTACGGCGGGGTCGAGTTGGGCGCCGACGTTCTTTCCCTTTCCCAGTTCATCAATGCAGGCAAGGATTATGCAGGCAAGAAGGTCGGCTTCGCTCTGGGGAAGGCTGACGAGGATTCACTGCTTTCCTTTGCCGCAGTGTTGAAGGCCGCCTTAGACTTGAAGGAAAAGGGCGCCTCCGAGGTCAGTATCATCTATGAGGATATGAAGATCTGCGCAGATGGCCTGGAGCAGGAGTACGAACGCGCTCGCAAAAAGGGCGTCAACTTTTTAAAGTATACCGGAGAATTCCAGATCACCAGGTTTGCCTCCGGAATCGCCTTCATGTATCGCGAGCCGTTCCTGGCCGATCCGGCGAAGATTGTCGCAGATTACATCGTACTGGCGGAGGACTTCGTGCCTGCTGCGGGAACCTTGGAGTTGGCGGAGATATTCGACATCAGGACGGGTCCGGGAGGCTTCTTCCAGAAGGACAATGTTCATTTCCTGCCGATCAGATCGAACCGCGCCGGTATCTTCTTTGTAGGCAGTTGCCACGGGCCAATCCACGGCACCGATCTCTACAACGAGATCGAGGCCGTGCTTGCCGAAGTCTCCGCTTTTGCCAAGGGCAAGGTATCAGTGCCGAGCCTGCAGCCTAAGGTGGAGGCGGAGAAATGCGCAGTCTGCCTGACCTGCTACCGCTGTTGCCCCCACCATGCGATCGAGATCGTCCACGGTGAGGAATACAATAACATGTACTTTTCTGCGGCCCGCATGAATCCCCTGGCCTGCCAGCGCTGCGGGGTGTGCGCCGCTGAATGCCCGGGCAAGGCGATCCAGTTGCCGCTCTATTCAGACCAGGAGATCCTCTTCGAAGTCCAACAACCGGCCCGGATCGTGGCCTATGCCTGCGAGAATTCCGGATTTCTGGCCTCGGAGTTTGCGAAAACTCTGGATCCGGAGTTGCAAAAGGATTTACAGATAGTGGAGGTCCCCTGCTCCGGAAAGATCGACATCATCTACCTGCTCAAAGCCCTGGAAAACGGAGCCGACGGTGTGATGCTGTGTGTCTGCCACAAGGAAAACTGCAAGTTCGTCTGGGGCAACGACCGGGCCGAGCAGCGCAAGGTGCGTGCCCAGCAGATCCTGAACCAGGTCGGGCTGGGTGAGCGCATCGATTTCGTGCATGTGGCAGCCAATCAGGGTAACCAGTTTAACACGGCAGTGAAGGCGATGGCGGAGAAGATCCGCCAATCTGGAACAAACCCGGGGAAGGTGGTAAAGTAAATGATCGTTGCTGAAGGAAAACCCGTTGAGAAGATCCTGGAGATGTTAGCGCCCTATAAGAAGGTCTTGATCGCCGGATGCCGCGGTTGCGTTACGGTCTGCCTGACCGGCGGCGAGAAGGAAGTCGGCATCCTGGCTTCCCAGATCAGGATGGCCCGCAGCAAGGACGGCAATCCAATCGAGATCCTGGAGCAGACGGAAGAGCGGCAGTGCGATGCCGAGTACAACGCCAAGTTCCTGGAAAACGTCGGGAAAGTCGATGCCATAGTGTCTCTCGCCTGCGGCATCGGGATTCAGTACCTGGGTGAGAAGTACCCCTTAACTCCCATCTATCCCGGTGTCAACACCTTGATGCTGGGCGCCAACATCGACGTCGGCCGGTGGGAAGAGCGGTGCTTCGCCTGCGGCGACTGCGTCCTCGACAAGACCGGCGGCATCTGCCCGATCGCCCGCTGCTCCAAGAGCCTGTTGAACGGTCCCTGCGGTGGATCCCAGTTCGGCAAGTGCGAAGTGTCAGCCCCTGCAAAAGAGGATATTCCATGCGGCTGGCAGTTGATCTATGACCGGTTGTCGGCACTCGGCCAGCTGGACAAGATGAGTGAGATCATCCCGGCGAAGAACTGGCTGCGCGCCAAGGGCCCGAGAACTTATGTAAGGGAGGATCTAACCCTTGACAGAAGCTAACAGCAAACCCGAAGGCAACCTGAAATCAGGCAGTGCCCTAGAAAGAACCTATGTATCAGGCCAATTTGTCTGCACCGGTGAGGTCGGCCCACCCAAGGAGTCGAGCTTCCATCACGTCGAGATGTACGGTAATGGGATGAAGGGGCGGGTCGACGCTATCAACCTGACGGACAACCAGACCGCCGTCACCCGTCTCTCCAGTTGGGCGGCGGCTGTCAAGCTGGTCATGATGGGACTTGAGCCCAATCTGCAGATGGTCTGCCGCGACCGCAACCGGCTGGCCATGCAGAGCGACCTGCTGGGCGCCTATGCGCACGGGGTGCGTAACGTGCTCTGCCTGTCCGGCGACCACCAGGCGTTCGGCAATCACCCGGGCTGCAAGGGCGTCTACGATGTGGACTCCATCCAACTGATCGGCATGGTGAAAAAGCTCCGGGACGAGGGCTGTTTCGAGTGCGGTGAGGAGTGCAAGAACAACCCCAAGTTCTTCATCGGGTGCGTCGAGAACCCCTTCGGCGACCCCTTCGAGTTCCGGGCGGTGCGCCTGGAGAAGAAGATCGAGGCCGGCGCCGACTTCGTGCAGACCCAGTGCATCCTGGACATGGAACGCTTCGAGCGGTTCATGGAAATGGTCAGGGAACGCGGCCTGCACAAGCGGATCTATATCAGCCCCGGACTGATGCCGGTCAAGTCACCGAAGATGGCCCGGTACATGCAGCACGGCGTGCCTGGGATGCTGGTGTCGGAAGAGTTCTGCCAATACCTGGAAACTGCTCCCAATGGTAAGATAGGGGCGTTGGACCTGACGGTGGATTATGTCAAGCGGTGCCAGCAGATGGAAGGAGTTGCAGGCGTGCACATCATGGCCGTGGCCTGGGAGGAAGTCGTGCCACTGGTCGTGCAGAAAGCCGGTCTCCTGCCCAGGCCTTTCGCTGCTTTCCATGACAATCCGGCGCCGATAAGCGATGAGATCAAGGCTTTATGGAAAAAGTCGGGTGTCGATAACTATATCCCGGAGCTGGCATAGCAGTTGAGACCTGAATTGGAGGGGTTAATTTGGAAAGAAAGAAGGCACTAGTGATTGGTGCCGGAGCAGCAGGTATGACCAGCGCCCTCGACCTGGCAGCACGGGGAGTGGATGTCTTCCTGGTCGAGAAGGCAGCGGATATCGGCGGCAGGGCGGCTGAGTATTGCTGCAAGGCTACCGATGAATGCAACCGGTGCGCCGCCTGCCTGGTTCTGCAGCAGAAGGATAAGGTCGCCCAGGAGCCCTTGATCCAGGTTTTCCGCAATGCCTCGGTCAAGGAGTTCTCGAAGAATAAAGACGGTTTCAAGGCTACCGTTGCCAGCGACGGTCAGGACGTGGCGCTGGAGTGCCAGGCAGTGATTGTGGCCACTGGCTTCGATCCTTACAATTTAGGCAGGAGAAGCGAGTTTTCCTACGGCCTGGAGAAGAAAGTTCTCTCCGGTCTTGATCTGGAGAGGGCCTTGAAGGAAAAGGGAAGTCTGACCGCTGCCTTCGGGCCGGGCATCAACAAGATCGGTTTTGTGCAGTGCGTCGGCAGCCGCGACCTGTCGATCGGCAACGGTTATTGCTCCAGGGTCTGCTGCATGTATGCGGCCAAGCTGGCCAAGCTGATTCGCAGCGAACTGCCGGAGGTCGAACTGGATATTTTCTACATGGATTTTCAGAGCTTTGGCAAGGGTTTTGCCGATTTTGACAAGGACCTCAGGGAATCTGACAAGGTCAAGTTTGTCAGGTCGATTCCTTCGAAGATCTACGGTTTTCCCTATGACTACCTGACCGTACGCTATACCGATACCTTGAGCGGTAAAACATTGGAGGACAAGTACGACCTGATCGTTCTCTCGCTGGCGATCACGCCGTCGGCCAGCAGCAGCGAGCTGGCGCAGAAACTTGGCCTGGGATTGGATGATTACGGCTTTTTAGCCGGGGATTCCGGGGAGGAGTCCATGGTTACCGGCCAGCCGGGGATCTTCCTTGCCGGTGTGTGCCAGGGACCGAAGGATATTCCCCAGACCATCGGACATGCCAAGGCTGCGGCAGGAAAGGCCTGCGGATTCCTGGAGATCTGAAACTGGTGGTCAGAAAAAGATGATGTTTGCCCCGGATGGAGAACACCCGGGGCTTTTTGTTTAGGCATATGGAAAACTGGACTGGCATAGAATGGAAGTGAGATGTTGCACCCGACCTCGCACATCCCAAAAGGGCAGGTGAAGACATGTCTATCTCCAACGAAAAGATGCTCGGAGAGCAGATACTGGCAAAAATCGATCACCTGATCGAATCGTTGGTTGCTGCTCAACTGAGAAACCCTCAGGATGCCCGGCAAAGCTTCAATGAAGGATGCCAACTGGTGGCACAGCTTTTCGATTTATTGGGGCAATTCATTGGCCCCCATCCTGAATACATGGAAACCGCCGTCAAGGAACTGGTAAACCAGAGGATACCGGATCAGAGGCTTTTGAATGGTTTCAGCGGTTTCAATACACTTTTGGACGAAATGTGCAAACATGCGGGCAGCAGCGATCTTACAGCACGGCAAAACGGGCGCGATGCCGATGCCGCAGGAGTGGTCAGCAAGGACAGGGTAGAGCGCGCCCTCGATCTGCTTTTTCCCCGTGAAACAATATGGAAACGGCATCGGTATAACGGTATCTATTTCGATTACTATCTCCCATCGCTGAAGATTGCCGTGGAAGAAAGCGGGTACCAGAGGACGGAAAACGCTCTCAAGGAATTCCTATGCCGGAGGGACGGGATCAGAGTAGCCACGTTGAATAACAGTCTGACCGGTTACCGGGAGATTGCCAGACAGATCAAGAGGCAACTGGAACAGGTTGCCCCGCTTACAGGGTGACATTATCACTGTCCGACGACAATTCGCTATTTTGCCTATTGACAACAAGGATGTTGTTTGGTAAACTTATTTTGATTTATTAAAGATCGGATTCGATGATGGGGAAGAGTAGGTGAGTCCTGCTTTTTCAGAGAGCCGGTTGCATGGTGGAAGACCGGCAGGGCAGAGCACCGAAAGCCGCCTCAGAGAAGCCTGCTGAAAGAGTAATCGAGTAAGCAAGGTCGGAACCCCTCCGTTAAAGGGGACTGGAGTTGGACCTTATGGGTCAACCAGGGTGGTACCGCGGGAGCAAAAGCCCGTCCCTTAGAGGACGGGTTTTATTGTTTAGACACAATATTTCGCACAGGGAGGCAAAGAGAATGCAAAACGGAGAGCAGCATAAAGCAGGACCACTTAGTGGGCATATTTCCAGAACGGTACAGGGCATGCCCTATTCGGGGATACGCAAGTTCTTCGATCTGATTGCACAGACCGAGGGGATCATCTCTTTGGGCATAGGTGAGCCGGATTACACCACGCCTGAAGTGTTGAAAGATGCCTGTAAAGAAGCCTTGGACCAGGGACATACAAAGTATACATCCAATAGCGGGACTCCTGAATTGCGAAGCGAAATCGCCTCGTACCTGGCAACCAGGTTCGGCATCCGCTTTTCTGACGCATCGATCCTGATCACAGTTGGGGTCAGCGAGGGTGTCGACTTGGCTCTCAGGGCGATCATCAATCCCGGTGACGAGGTCCTGATCGGCGAACCCTGTTACGTGTCTTATGCTCCATGCGTCGCTTTTGCCGGAGGCAGGCCGGTGATGGTGACCACCCGGGCTGAGGACGAGTTCCGCCTGCGCAAGAATCACCTCATTGCCGGGATTTCAGAGCGGACCAAAGCAATCCTGCTCTGCTATCCCAACAATCCCACTGGTGCCATTATGACCCGGGCAGACCTGGAAGAGGTTGCTCAGGTCGCCGAGGCCTACAACCTGTTGGTGATATCGGACGAGGCCTACGCTGAATTGACCTACGGGATTGAACACACATCCATCGCCAGTTTGCCGGGCATGCAGGAGCGGACCATACTGTTGAACGGGTTCTCCAAGATGTTCGCCATGACCGGCTGGAGACTGGGCTTTGCGGCAGGTCCCGAGGAGTTAATCGATGCTATGCTCAAGATACACCAATATACCATGCTGTGCGCACCCTCGATCAGCCAGTACGCCGTGCTCAAGGGTTTGAGGGGTGGATACGGTTTCATCAAGGAGATGGTTGACGAGTATAACCTGCGCCGCAGGTTGCTGGTGGATGGCCTGAGGGAGATTGGCCTGCCCTGTTTCGAACCGAGGGGGGCCTTTTATGCCTTTCCAAGCATCCGACATACAGGCATGACCTCGGAGGAGTTCAGCGAACGCCTGCTGTTTGAAAGCAAGGTGGCGGTGGTGCCGGGCACTGCCTTTGGAGCCAGTGGAGAGGGTTTTGTCAGGTGCTGTTATGCCACCTCTAGGGATAGGCTCGAAGAGGCTCTTGAGCGAATCGATGGTTTTGTCAGGCGCTACCAGTTGCCCCGGGTGTCCACAGTTTAAACAGTTGCTTATAAAGATAAACAATTATAAATATTTGCTTCCTGAACTCTGACTACCAGCAGGTGCTTGCTGAAGGCATGCTGGTAGTCAGAGTTGATCTTGAACCGAAACTTAAGTTATTTCTAACGACCAACGGCCACAGGCGACGGCAAATGACCATAAGCTGTCTTTTTTCCTTCTTTATGTCTCTGTATTAAAGAAATTTACACTTTCTTAATAATTTGCGTCTTGTTGGTCACGAGCGGCAGGTATTTGACAAGACGCGGCTAATATTATATTTATACTGCTAGATACTGCTAGCAGTTGAAGGGTGGCGCAGATGGCAGGCTATAACAGATTTCATATTCCGGCGCTTTTCTGCAGTGATTTCTTTGCAGCAGGGTTCACCCTGGTGCCAAACCTGATCCTGAAGTATAGTTCGAGGCTGAACTTATGCAGCGACGATGTCTTGGTCCTGCTGGCCTGTTTCTATTTTCAGCAGCAGGGCAAGGACGACCTGAGGCTCAAAGACTTTGCCAGCCTGATCAACGTGACCGAAAAGAGCATCAAGGCTTCCATCGATGCCATGGTCACCCGCGGGCTCTTCATTATATCGGGCAATACCTACGAACTTAGCGGCCTGTTTGAAAAAATCACTGATCTGTGGGCTGAAGAAAAGGTGCAGGCAATGCAGAAGGCCCGCCAGGAAGCTGCGCCCACAACGCAGCCGGCGGCTCATCTGGACAAAGTGCAGTCCCCGCATCTTCATGGCCTGCTCCAGACCTTTGAGCAGGAGTTCGGCAGGGCGTTGTCCCAGATCGAGGGCGCGACCATCCTCAGTTGGCATGAGGATAAAGGGTGCTCCGAATCGGTCATTCTGGAGGCCCTGAAAAGGGCCGTGCTGCGCGGTGTCCTCAACCTGACCTACATCGAGAGGATTTTGGAACAATGGTCAAAGAGGAACTTGCGCACTACCCAGGAAGTCATCAGCTACGAGGAGCAGTTTCTTTCCTCCCGGACGACAAACAAGAACAGGAAACAGTCGGACCGGGAGGCCAGGATCAAGGATAAGGAAGATAAATACAAGGACATATATATGTCCTGATGTGTAGATGGTAACCTCACACCTCGCACATCCCAGATGGTTGGAGGAACGAAGATGATCGGGCTGGACGAGCTTATTCACAGGCTCCAGCATAGCATTAGGGATAAGCAGGCGCCGGCGTCGCAGGAAACAGTTGACGGGGGAGTGACCTGCCGTATTTGCGGGGACACGGGAATAGTCTGCTCCGGTGACGTCGCCTGGATATGTGATTGCCAGCGCCACAGCGGGAAACTGCGGCAGATGGCCGGAATTGCTCCAGAACTCCGGGATTACGGCTTTAAGGGCTTCAGGATCGACTATTACGACGGTCAACACCGGGAAAGAGCCCTGGCGGCGCTACAGGCTGCCAGCGAATTTACCCGGGACTGTATTCAGGGAAGGCCGTGCCAGGGGATCATGTTTACCGGGGATGTGGGTGCCGGAAAGACCTTCCTGGCTGCTGCCGTCGCCAATGAGTTGTTGGACCAGGGGATTCGAGCGCAGTTCTTGGTGGTGCCCGATTTTCTCGACGACCTGCGGACGGCTTTGCTGCACAATACGGGGGATTCCCGGGAACCGGACGATGTCGCCCTGCTCAGGAGCGTTCGCCAGGGAGAAGTGCTGATCCTAGACGATCTGGGTGCCCATAACTATACAGAGTGGACCTGCAACAAACTATACTCACTGCTCAACTACAGGCTCAACTACCAGTTGCCGGTGATCATCACCACCAATTTGAAGATGTCTGAACTTGATGAATACCTCGGGGAACGCACAACGTCCCGGATTGTGCAGATGTGCCGTATTTATCGCCTTACGGTGGATAAGGATATCAGGCATATCAAAAATCAGACGAGGTTCAGGCAGGAGGAATAGGAGGAATAGCCGTGCAGCAAGCGCTGCTGACCGGAAACGAGGCTGTGGCCCGGGGTGCCTTCGAAGCAGGGGTGGGAGTGGGCGTCGGATATCCCGGCACTCCCAGCACGGAGATCCTGGAGAACTTTGTTGGCTACCCCGGGGTCTACGCCGAATGGGCGCCAAATGAGAAGGTGGCGCTGGAAGTGGCCTTCGGAGCATCCCTGGCCGGGGCCCGGGTCCTGGTCACCATGAAGCATGTAGGCCTGAACGTGGCCGCCGACCCCTTCATGACCATGAGCTATACCGGGGTCAACGGGGGATTGGTGCTGATCACCGCGGACGACCCCGGCATGTACAGCTCCCAGAATGAGCAGGACAACCGTTTTTACGCCCGCTTTGCCCAGGTCCCGATGCTGGAGCCAGGTGACAGCCAGGAAGCTAAGGATTATCTAGTGAAGGCCTACCTAGTCAGCGAGCAGTTCGATACGCCGGTCATGGTCCGTCTGACCACCAGGCTCTCCCATACCAGGACCCCGGTCCTCATCGGAGAGAATTCTGCAGGGCCAGTACAGCGCGATTTTCAGAGGAATATCCCGAAGTTTGTGATGCTGCCGGGCTATGCCCGGAATCGCCACCTGGTCGTGGAGGAGCGCAGGGGGCGCCTGGAGGAATACGCTGAGACCTCCGGCTTCAACGAGATCCTGTGGGGAGACCGCAGTGTTGGCATCATTTCCAGCGGTGTTGTCTATAATTACGCCCGGGAAGCGCTCGGGGACGGGGCATCGTACCTCAAACTGGGGTGTATCTACCCCCTGCCCCTGAAGTTGATCTCAGAGTTCGCCCGCCAGGTGGGGCGCCTGATCGTCGTGGAGGAACTGGAGCCGTTCCTGGAGGACCAGATTAAGGCCGCTGGTCTTGCCGTTGCGGGGAAGGATCTCTTCCCCCGGGTCGGTGAGCTGGACCCGCAGGTGATCGAACGGGGCGTGCGGGGGTCATCCCGCTTCAAGTCATATTTCCCGGTTCCGGACGGACTGCCCGGGAGGCCGCCGATCATGTGCCCCGGTTGTCCGCACCGGAGCGTCTTTTACGTGCTGCACAAGCTGAAGGCGATTGTCACCGGAGATATCGGCTGCTATACCCTGGGGGCGATGCCTCCCTTTGAGGCGATGGACGCCTGCCTGTGCATGGGGGCGAGCATTGGGGCCAGCCTGGGGATGGAGAAGGCCAGGGGCAGCGATTTTACCCGCCGGGTTGTGGCGGTGATCGGCGACTCCACTTTTGTACATTCCGGAATCACCGGACTGATCGATCATGTCTATAATAAAAGCACTGGAACCGTCATCATCCTGGATAACCGCACCACTGCCATGACCGGCCACCAGGACCACCCGCTGACAGGTCTAACCCTCAGCAAACAAGAGGCGGTCAAGATCGACCTTGCCGCCCTGGTGCGGGTGTTGGGGGTCAAGCATGTGCGCACTGTAGACCCCTACGATCTCCAGAGCCTTGAGCAGGCCGTCCGTGAGGAGATGAGCCGTGAAGAGGTGTCGGTGGTCATTGCCAGCCGTCCCTGTGCCCTCATCAGCAGGGAGCGGTCTATCAAAGAGATGACCCACCTGGATCGATGCACCGGCTGCAAGAAATGCCTGCGGCTCGGGTGTCCGGCCCTCTATCTGGCAGGAGATCGGGTGCACAGGGACGAAGATTTATGCAGAGGCTGTTCAGTGTGCGAGCAGGTCTGTCCGCAGGGAAGGGGGGCGGTGGAAGATGACGAGTGAGCCCACTAACGTCATTATCGTCGGTGTGGGCGGGCAGGGGATCATCCTGGCCTCCCGTGTACTTTCAGTGGCGGCCCTTAAATCCGGCTACCGGGTTAAGGTATCTGAAACCCACGGCATGGCTCAGAGGGGTGGTTCTGTGGTCACCCACCTGAGGTACGGCAACAGTGTATACTCACCACTGATCAGCGCCGGGCAAGCTGATTACCTGATCGGTTTTGAAAAGATCGAGGCCGTGCGTTGTCTGCCATTGATCAGGAAGGACGGCCTGTTGATCATCAACGACCAGGAGATCCCGCCACTGCCGGTCCTGCTGGGGAGGCTTCCCTATCCCGAGCTTACCGGGGATAGCCTCCGGGGAAGTGCCCCCCGCCTGCAGTTCGTGCCAGCCCGGGCATGCGCCCGGCAATTAGGCGATTCCCGGGTGGTGAACATGGTCCTGCTGGGATGCCTGGCACGGCATCTGCAGATCGCGAGGGAATACTGGCAGATGGCCATTGACGAGTGCGTGCGCCCTCAGTACCAAGAATTGGATAGACAGGCATTTTCAACTGGTCTGAATTATGATATTGATGGTTAAGGGTCAACGGTTGGCGGCCTCATTGAATTTCGATAACGACTAACGACCATATATGGGGAGGATCGGGATGAGCAAGATAGATGACCTGGCAAGAAAAACGGTGTTTTCTATCAGCCCCTATGTTCCGGGCAAGCCAATCGAAGAAGTGCAGCGGGAATACGGCATTGATGATGTGATCAAGCTGGCCTCCAATGAGAACCCCCTGGGGCCCTCGCCGCTGGCCGTGGAGGCCATGAGAAACAGCATCTCCAACGTGAACGTCTATCCGGACGGCAACTGTTTCTATTTGAAGAGGGACCTGGCGGCCAGCCTAGGCTGCCAGGCCGACCAGTTGATGGTCGGCAACGGATCCGATGAGGTTCTGAAGCTGATCGCCGAGACTTTTCTGGACCCGGGCGACGAGATCATCTTTGCCCAACCCACTTTCTCGGAGTATGAGTTTGTTTGCAGGGTGATGGATGCGGTGCCGGTGGCCGTACCGGTTGACAGCAACTTCGCCCACGACTTGCCGGCGATGTCCGGGAGAATCAGCGGGCGGACGAAGATCGTCTTCATCTGCAACCCCAACAACCCTACCGGCGATATTGTCACCGGAGATGCCCTGAAGGACTTTCTGGATAAGATCCCGGAGCACGTGATCGTGGTCGTCGACGAGGCCTACCGGGAATATACAACGGATCCGGCCTACCCGGACTCGCTGGCGTATGTACGAGAGGGGAGAAGGCTGATCTCCCTGAGGACTTTTGCCAAAATCTATGGCTTGGCCGGGCTGAGGATCGGTTACGGGATCTCCAGTCCGGAGATCATCTCCCTGATCAACCGGGTTAAAGAGCCCTTCAATGTCAATTGCCTGGCCCAGGTGGCCGCCAGGGCCGCTTTACAGGACGTGGAGCACCTGCGCCGGAGCAGGGAACTGGTGGCCTCCGGAAAGAGCTTCCTTTACGGGCATTTTGACAGGCTCGGGCTGAAATATGTTCCCACCCAGGCCAATTTCATCTTCGTCGACATCGGGGTTGATTCGCGGTCAGCGTTCCGGTCGCTGATCACGGAGGGCGTTATTGTCAGAACCGGCGACATATTCGGTTATCCGAACTACATCAGGGTTACCATCGGAACTCCGGAACAGAACCTGCGTTTTGTCCAGGCATTGCAGAAAGTCTTAGGATCAGCCTGATAAAGGGGGGGGTTGTTTTTGGAAGTACGCTGCTCCCTGTGCGGTAGGAGAGAGGCAATTTCAGACGTTCACAAGGATTACGAGAAAATCACGAAAAATCCTAAGTCGATTTATATCTGCGATCTATGTCTGTCAAAAGTGCAGTATGAGGCTAGCGAATACAACAAGCCGAGGAAGCCGATTGGCTAGCAGATGCTAGCAGTAACAATTTAATGGAGAAAGCACCTGGGACTCCTCTGGTAGAATAATGATTTTTTCTGCGTCTGCCGTGAGTTTCCAGACAGGATATTTTGTGATCTCTCTAGTTAAGACAAGATTACTCAAAGGCACCTGAACATATCGTTCAATGGTGCGGTGTAGTTCTCGAGCACCATATTCATAGCTATAGCCGTTAGCTACCAATAGATTTCTTGCTCGGCTGTCTATCGAGATATTTGTACCGTATTTTTCTTTTATATTGGTAAAGATCTCTTTTAACTGGATATTTAAAATTTGTCTAAGATCATTTTCGCCAAGATGATTAAAAATCAGTTGTTCATCGATTCTATTAATAAATTCAGGCTGCAACCAGGTTTTCGGATTGTTCGTAATATCTTGGGAATCGGACAATGATGATTGATCGGTCCCGCCTATTTTAAATCCGGTAATATTATTTTTCTTTAATTTCACATTGGCAGTCATAATAAAGATACAATTCTGTGCATTGACTGTGATCCCTTTAGTGTCTGTTATCCGCCCGGCATCGAAAATCTGAAGGAACATATCCAAAACACGAGGATGGGCCTTATCGATCTCATCGAATAGGACTACGGAATAGGGTTTAGTTCGCAATTTACCGGTGAGCTGCCCCTCCTCTTTATATCCGACATAGCCTGGTGGAGACCCAATCAGTTTTGCACAGCTATGTTCTTCCATATACTCAGACATATCCAGTCTTATTAAGTCAGATTCACTACCAAATATAAATTTAGCCAGTAATCTAGCCAGTTCAGTCTTACCGACACCAGTCGGACCTAAAAATAAAAATACACCAAGAGGACCTTTTCTATGAATAATGCCCGAGTGTGCTATATTTAGTCTTTGGCAGACTTTTTCAATTGCGGTATTTTGTCCAAAAAGATGAGCTTTCAAAAATGGTTCTACTTGAAGTGATCGCGTGTCGGTGTGGTCACTTAAATACCCAGATAAAATTTCAACAGGAATAGTGGTTTTTTCTGACAGAACCGTGGCAATAATCTGGTCAGTTACTTCATTCTGAAGCTGCTCGGAACTTTCTTTTTGCTGTTGTTGTTTTGCAATTTGAATAACTGCTCCAGCTTTGTCAACCAAATCGATCGCCTTATCCGGTAAATTATGTTCAATGTCAAATCTTAATGTCAGATTGATTGCGGCCTTTAGGGAATCATCTGTGATTTTAACACCGTGATGTTGTTCAAATTTGGGACGTAAAATCTTTAGAATGTTTAAAGTATCCTCAATTGAGGGTTCCTCCACTAGGATTTTTTCAAATCTTCTTTCGAGTGCGGAGTCAGACTCAATATATCTGTGATATTCAGTGATAGTTGTCGCTCCGATGCACTTGATCTCACCTCGTGCCAAGGCGGGTTTCAAGATATTGGCTGCATCAAGGCTTCCCTCTGCTCGACCGGCTCCAACTACATTATGAATCTCATCAATGAATAGAATAATATGAGGATTTAGTTTAACTTCTTCAAGGATTCGTACTAGACGCTCTTCAAACTCGCCCCGAAATTTGGTACCACCGAGTAGGCTCCCAATATTCAACTCGATAATTCTTTTACCGCTAATGGATTTAATCTGACTTTTAGTAGAGTATACCGCCAAGGCTTCTACGATAGCTGTTTTGCCTACGCCGGCATTTCCAACTAAAACCGGATTGTTCTTAGTGCAGCGGGCGAGGGTCTGAATTACCTGAAGCATCTCTTTTTGTCGTCCGGAAAAAGGACCTAATTTACCCTCCAGGGCGGCCATGGAAAGGTCTCGCCCATAATGCAGCAGGACGGGTGCTTTATCATTCCTGTTATTTATAGTTTCTAATCGGGAAGATCCTTCATCAAGGGTTTCTCCATGTGTTAAAAACTGGGTCACTTTGTCTTTTAGGATCTTGGTTGAGGTGCCGAGAGATCTTAATAAATTATCGATGACCCTGCTGGGTTCACTTAAAATAGCGGTCAGCATGCAGATGCAGGATACTTCAGGAGATCCACAGGAGAATTCCTCAGCGCGGCTAAAAACCCGAAAACATTCCGCGCTTCGAAAGGTAGCTTTTTCGGTGTTATCTTTGGATGGATTGCATTTGATGGCTTCACGCAATCTAACTCTCATCTGGGTAGGATTTAAGTTCAATGACTGAAATATTTTGCTAATAGGCTGATACTCATGTTTAATTGGTTCCCAATCAATTTTAGTTTTAGTTTCCGTGTCTTCCAGTTGCAGAATCTCTTCCAGGCCACAGATTCCTAGAAACAAATGCTCTTTTTCGATAAACATTTGCCGGGTCGTACCGGATTCCCATTGAGCTATTTGAAAGATCACAATGGTGCTAATAGAAAAATCTTTCATCATTATCATCCCTTCTGTGAAGAATAATAGCGCGGAATGTCGATAAAAAAATTGCCTTAAGAAAAATACCGACACTACATTCCAAATTTACCGAAGGATACCAGTTATATACTGGCGAAATAATACTCCCAAAAGTGAAAAAGGGGGTTGTGCTTTCGTGAGTAAGGTCAAACCGGATCGGAAAGTCGTGGACGATTTCGACTCTACTTTCGTCATCAAGGGCGGAGACGAGGGGCCGTCTTGGGAATTTCCGGATGAGAGTGGTCTGGGGCCTGAGGAATCCAAGAATGTCAAGCAGTTGAAAGACAGACTGAGCAGGCTTGATGATGAGGGTGCCGAGAAAAACAGGCTGATCAACAATCAACGCAAACAACTGGACGATACGCTACGGGCATTGGAGGAAAAGGAAAGGAAAACCCATGAACTGGAAATCTTGAATAAAACTATGGAGGCGAACCTGCACCAGTTGGAGGGCGAGAGGAGGCAGTACCTCGGTAGAATCGAAGAATACAGCAAGGGTACGGCCGGACTCAATGACCGCCTGACCCAAAACGAGGAGGATCTGCGGAACCTTAGCGGCCAGTTGAAATCCAGAACCCAGGAGAATATCCTGCTCAATAAGGAGAACAAGGATCTGCAGCGCGGCGGCAATCAGTTGCGTGAGACCATCGCCTTGTTGGAGGAGAAGGTCAAGGGGTTGGAAAGAGAACTGACGAAGGCGGGACCGGAGCGCTTGGAGTTGGAAAAGAAGTACAGCCGCTCTCTGGACAGCCTGCGCGCCGAGGTTAAAGCCAAGCATCTGGAGATTGTCCGGTTGAGCAAGGAGGCGGGTGACCTGAAGAAGGCCCACCAGGATCTCCAGCGTGTCAACGAGAACCTGGAACTGGAACTGGATATGCTGAATACAACCAACGTCTCGCTGCAGAAGAAGATAGAGAAACTCGCTCTGCAAAACAGCGTTTTGGAGAAGAAGTTATCCAACAAGCTGGTCCGGTTTGCCCTGGCCTTATGCTCACTGTTTGGTTTGACTCCCGAGCGAAAGATGAGGAGCCTGGGCTATTAGCCAACGGATCATGGGATAGGGTTTTTCCTCGAGGTTCGATGTTCGATTGAAGCAGTATCTGGCTAAAGGCTGGAGCTTGATATTAATGTTCGAAGTTGGAAGGAAAAGATTAATCGAACATCGAACCTCGCCGGCACCTTGCACGGTAGGAGGAAGAATGGTGCGCCCGACAGGAATCGAACCTGCGCATCTGGCTCCGGAGGCCAGCGCTCTATCCCCTGAGCTACGGGCGCCTTTACATGCACTATTTTAATCCTAGTCGGGGCAATTGTCAAACTATTCACCAAGGTGTGTTATTTCTGGATGGCGCGCGAGGAGCCATCGGTGAACGGCCAATGGTCACCTCTCAGGGACGCCACCTCCATCTGCAGGTCAATCTGCGGGTTTTGCAGGATTTCCGCTTTCTGTGAGAGAATAATGACCAGCATCAGCAAAATTCTTGGCTTCAGAGGAGTTTTTTAATCCCATCCCTCTGAAGCTTAGAAGTCGTTGAACGGGAATTAGTGGCGGTTAGCCAGCAGGGAAAAAGCGGGGGCATTAGAGCGGATAGTCATCTGTGAAAAATATGGAGGGATGGCCTGATGGGGACAACAACGCCAAAGGATAGGTTTGCCAACAAGAGCTTCATGAACTGGGACGTCACCCTGGAGATCGCCAGGGGCAAGCTTGGCGACAGTGAACCGCAGAATATCGCCCGGGCAGCGGCTGTAAGGTATGATGCTGCGGCAGAGGAGTTTGTCGTTCCTTACTTGAACCAGGAACACCGGGTCCAGTACCCCTCGGGTGAAGTCTACCTGCCACAGGGCGGGGAGGCGCCAATAGTTAACAAGATTCTGATCCTCCATTACCTGGAGCACGCCGAAGGAGTCCCACTGCACCACAAATGGATTTCCTTCAAAGAGATCCCGGGTGGGCAGATCTATATCAACCCCTTTTATAACCGGGCGATCCGCCCGCTGATCAAGCTGTTTGGCTGTGACCCGCAGGGTCTGATCACGGCCGGGTTTGCCTTGGGCGGGAAAAAGGAGAACCTGGGTGATGCCAGCGTAGCGGTGCCGGTCTTTCCGATGGTTCCGGTAGCTTACGTGATCTGGGAGGGCGACGAGGAGTTCGAGCCATCCGGAAACATCCTGTTCGACGAGTCGGCGCCTCACTATCTGCCGCTTGAGGATTATGCCGTGATCGCCGGGTTGGCAGTTTTTGAACTCAGGAAACAGGTGGATCAGCCAACTTGTCAACAGAGTTCATAACTTCAGGGAGCGTTTTCCTTGAAGCTTATATAGAAAATTTGGCTTGGGCCGAGCCGGTCGGGTGCTCCGCGAAGGTGGAAATCTTAGAGCGGATAATCATCGGGGACAGGCTACCTTTCGGGAATTCCTGAATATAATAAGAACCAAGAACAGTTTATGGAGAGGTGACTGTAATGAAAGTCTACTTTTTTCGGTTGCCGGTCTTTCTGCGTGCACTGTTGAAAAGAGTTATCAAGTAGGAGGCAGCCGCGACTGCCTTTTTTATTCTGAAAAAGCGATGCCGAAAATGCCTCCCGCCGCAGCAGCGATCAGTGAGTAGAGACCCTTGAGAATGAAGGCGAGCCTGGTGAAAGCCGCAGGAGCCAGGATGAGAATGATGACTGTGACCACCAGGTAGTAGCAAAGTCCTGTTTCCACGCCAAACTGTATTCCTTTGCGGCCTGCCTTTCTGGCGCCCGCGAAGCCGCCGAAGAAAGCCCCGGCCAGGTACAGGACGCTGACCGACGGCTGGAGGTATGTTTCGGAGAGAGACGTTGCGTAGAAGATCAGAGAGAGCAAGAGGGTACCCGCCAAGCAGACGGCCAGAGCCACGACTGTGCCTTGGGACACCGGATGCCTGGCCAGCCTGGCTAATGTGTTTTTCTGGACAACCATCAACATCACTCCTCTACAGGAAAGCTTGTCATCCTTAACTTATTAGGTGAGGATGAATTATATGCCTATTCCTCCGGCACTCCTAAAGGATTATAATGAATTGATAACAAATAATTTTGATTGGGTATATTATCGGCGCGTCATGGAAATCCCAGGCAGGAAAGTGGTATCCGGATGGGGGGGTTCAACCGTTGCACGCTCCCAACTTTAATACCTTGTGTGAAAGGTTACAGCAAAAAGCTTACAAAATAACCCCGCAGCGCCAGGTCATTCTAAGGGCACTGCTGGACAATTGTGATCAGCACCTGAGCGCGGATGAAGTGCACGCTATCGTCAAGGAGCAGCATCCGGAGATCGGGTTGGCAACCGTGTACCGAACCCTGGAGATCTGCGCCAGCCTGAAGATGCTGCACCAGATCGAATTTGGAGACGGCTGTACCCGGTACGAATTTGCCAAGGGGGATGCCCACCGTCACCATCACCTGATCTGCATCACGTGCGGCAAGGTGACCGAATTTGACGACGATTTATTAGAAACCCTGGAGGCGTGGGTTTCTAAAAAGGCCGGCTTCAAGATTGCCGACCACCAGTTGAAGCTGTACGGATACTGCGAAGACTGTCAACGCCCGGGATAAATTACATATAAAAACATTATTACAACAAAACAACCCTGCCTTTACGGCAGGGTTGTTTTGTTGAGACAAGATTCGTCAGTATCACACAGGCAGGGCGAATCTGGCAAGAAAAAGATGGAAAAAATTAGCAGGATATTGACCTGACATTAAAGAATAGATTGGATGCTGTTAAGCGGATTAAGGTTTTTGGCACATTTAATGGGGGGTGATCTGATGAGTATCAGTCTGAACAAAATCTCCTTGAGGGGGTGCATGGCCGGTTTTTGGCGCCAGGTTACAGGATGCCAACCCAAACAGACGGCTCGGCAAAATCGCCGGATTGATTTCCAGGGGCTTTACTGGATGACGGGTCTCGATGCCAATCAGAAATGCGACCCCGGTTCGAGCTTGGATGGCTGGATGAGAGATGATGTAAGCTCCGCCGATTACTGGTATATGCGAGGGGAGGACCTGGTGCGGAAGGAGCACCTGTCAGAGGCTGATGATTGCTTTGACAGAGCCCTGAAGCAGGACCCACGCGATGCCTGCGCCCTGATCTATAGGGGGTACTGCCTGTACAGGCTGGGATCTTACGAGGCAGCCTGTGCCTACCTGGGGCAGGCTGCCCAACTGGAGCCGCGTCAACCGGAGATAGGCATCATCAAGGCACTTTGCCTGTGTCATCTACAGCAGTTTGAGGAGGCCCTGCGGCACTTTACCAGGGCACTGAGGTGCGGGCTGGAAACACCTGATATCTGGAACAACAAAGGATTCTGCCTGGCCCGGCTCGGACGGCACCGCGAGGCTTCGGCAGCCCTTAAGAACGCCCTATCGAAGTGCGGCGCAGATTCGCTGGAGATACTCTGCAACGCCGCTTCGGTATTGGTGAAGTTGGGTGCCGGCAAACAGGCCCTGGATTATTTTGACCAGGCGCTCAAGGTCAATGCTGATGATCACGTTTTGCTCAACAATGTGGCCTTTTGCCTGGAGAGGCTGGGACGTTGCGATCAGGCCATTAAATGCTATGAGAAAGCCCTGTCGCTTGATCCGGGCAACCCGACCTACCTCTACAACCAGGGCCTCTGTCTTTTGAAGCTGCAGCGCTGGGATCGGGCGTGTGAACGCCTCAAGGAAGCTGTCGGGCGCGACCCCGGCAATGGGATAGCCTGGTGTGGTCTGGCTGCAGCCTCTCTGGCCAGGGGAAACGCCGATGAAGCGCTGGACTTCTACAATAGAGCACTTGCCCCTACTGGTTAAAGTGATGCTCACAAACCAGACGCTAGAGCAGTTGGTATGTCCCAGGTCTGCATAACTGGGCTGAACTTTTCTATAATACGGCGTTCATTCTGCTGGTAGGTGTGCTCGAAATGGCTGGAGTTAAGCGAGATCCCTTTTCACTTCTGTGCTACTACATGAATGAAGGAATCGACCCCAACGTCAATTGTGAATGCCTGCTAACGTCTTGGATCAAACCGGCTAATTCCCAGGCATCAAATGGTACGTATTAACTATTTTGGTTAACCGATCACACATGCGCCTCTTTACTGCGAGATCAAAGGACTCTAATTGCAAATGAAGTCCTTGACCGAAGTGACACTAAATAGCTAGTTATCTATGGAGTTAGTCCCTGCTCATCTTTTTTATTGCGAATTACCCGGTAAACCTTGCTCTGGCTAATTTTAAGAGCCTCTGCGACTTTATAGGTGCTCTTTAATTCATTGTAGAAACGAATGATCAGTTTCTCTTCCGCTTCTTTCAGGGAGCCATCCTCAAGGATCATTACAGGCATATTATGGTTGGTTGCTTGTGCCTTAAGGATATTTTTCGGTAAATGCTCCGGCACAACATATGTTTCCGGAACAGTTATCACCAGACGCTCAACCAGGTGTTCCAATTCGCGGATATTGCCCGGCCAGGAATAGCCATACAGGATATCCAGAGACTCCAGGCTGAACTGATGGTAAGTTTTATACATGGAATCGTATTTATTTAAAAAGTAATATAGAAGTGGAATAATGTCTTCGTGTCGTTCCCGTAACGGTGGCAGCTCAATCTCAATGACATTCAAGCGATAATAAAGATCATTGCGGAATTTCCCTTCCTTGACTAATAGCTCAAGATTCTGGTTAGTAGCCGCGATGATTCGAATATCGACTCTTTTATAATCCTTTCCACCTATTGGAAGGAACCGGTGCTCCTGAATTAACTGCAGCAGCTTGGCTTGAGCTCCATAAGGGATCTCCCCGATTTCATCGAGAAACAGAGTTCCGTTATGCGCAATCTCCACCAGACCAACCTTACCATTTTTTTCGGCACCCGTAAAAGCACCGCGACAATAGCCGAAAAGTTCGGATTCTATTAGATGATCTGGGATGGTCGCACAACTAACACTGAAAAACGGGCCGTTTTGTCGTTTACTGATTTTATGGATGTCTGTAGCCAGAATATTTTTTCCAGTCCCGGATTCACCAAGGATCAGTACTGTAGAGTCTACATTAGCCACATTATGAGCCATTGCCAGGCATAACATCATTTTCTTGTTATGCGACTTGTACCCCTCAAAAAAAACTTGTCTCCTGCAGCCTCAATTTTTGAACTTCATGCCGGTATTGTTCAGCTAGCTGCTTGGTTTTTTCTAAATCCAACTTTAACTCTTCAATTTGCGACATATCACGGCTATTCATCACGACGAAATGAATCTGATCTTCGTCGTCAATTACCGGGGTAGCGGTTACAACCAGTTTTTTTCCCAGGTTGGTTTGCTGTTCCAGCGTCATCCTTTTTTTCTCGGCAAAGACAACTGGCGTAATAGCCGGCGCATAATACCCCTCTTCACTCAGAGAATAGATTGACTTACCGATGATGCCGGATGGCTTGAGGCCATAATGCCTTTCGCAGGCATCATTTACATATACAACAATGCCCTTGCTATTGACCACAAAAATTTCGTCAAAGGAATTATCGAGTATTTGCTGGAGATCATCCCGGCTCAGGTTGCCTGGAATAACATCAGGCAAGGGTAACAACTCCTTTTGGGCATTAAATGATTTTACTATTCGGTCTTTTTTAGATTATTCCTGCCCCGGCCTGAGTCAATATGAATTATATTTGTCATATAGACTTAGCAAGTGACAAATGGGAACTTCTATCGGCAAGTCAGTGTCCATCCGGAACAGCTGTTAATAGCTTGGTCAGCCAATGATGAAGTACCCTTAATAAAGGAAATGCCCGATCCGCAAGCGATCGATCAATAACTCCCCTGGATTATGAGATCGGCCAATCTCCCGGAAGAAGGGCCCTATAGTATGTGGTATAAAATTTGCATAGCAATTAGATATTATTAAAATTTGAAGGAGGTAAAATATGACTATTCGTGCTCAGATCGAATCATTGATTAAAAACGAAGTTCTTGAGTCGGCACATGGTGAGTATTTTAGGGATCCCTAGCGGGGTTTGCTTCAGCGGATGATCCATTGTTTTCCAAGTTGAAAGAAATTGTGGGACCGCATCACATTCATCCCAGAGATCTCTTGCCAGAAGCCAAGACGGTGGTATCATTTTTCATTCCCTTTTCAAGCAATGTTGTTTCAAGCAATCGCAAGTCAGCAGAAGTTGCCCCGGAGTGGGGTAAATCATATGTAGAAGCAAATATCCTGATCAATAAAATATCCGAAAAAGTGATTCAGATGCTCGCTGAAAAAGGAATTAAAGGGGCAACAATAAAGGCTACGCACACTTTTGATGAAAAAACTCTGGCTGCCACCTGGTCTCATAGAAGCGCGGCTTTTATCTCCGGGCTGGGCAGGTTTGGCCGGAATAGAATGCTGATCACTCCTGTTGGATGCGCTGGGAGATACGGAAGTGTGATTATTTCGGAAGAGATCGCTCCCGATCTCCGTCCGGAAGAAGAGTTCTGCCTCAATTTAAAGGATGGGAAGTGCCTGTTTTGCATCAATAACTGTCCTACAAAAGCCCTTACACTCGAAGGAATCGACAGGCACAGGTGTCATGACCATCTCCTCGAAGTCAGGACAGATTTTTCCCTAAGGGAATTACCCGGGTGTGATGTATGCGGTAAATGTGTTGTCGGGCCTTGCGCCATTTTAAGCTAATATAACCCTTTTGCCGAGTCTATTTAGCAGATGACCTATCCGCTCTGATATGAACGAGACCCGTCAAGTCCCCGTTGGATGGGTTGTGACACAGCACAGGGTAAGAGAGCCCTGAAGGGGTGATTGTCAAAAAGAAAGGAGCTGCCTGAATGGATGCGATTACTCTTAACAACATCTCTTGTCAGATTGACATTGAGGAACTGATGGAAAAGTTGCATGTCAAGCAAGATAGAGAGTATTTTACAAGGGCACAGGAAATGGCTGCCGAAGCCCAGTCGCTGGCAAAGCCCAAAGCAGTATACAAAGAGGCATATGTAGATTGCAAGGGAGATAACTTCGTTGTCATTGACGGAGTCAAATTTACCAGCCGGATCATGCGGGTGAATATGGAAGAAACATTTCGAGCCTTCCCTTATGTGGCAACCTGCGGAACCGAAGTTGAGTCCTGGTCCAAACAGTACACAGACCTTTTGGACAGCTATTTTGCCGATACAATTAAAGAAATGTTTTTACGTGTCGCATCCCGCGAGGTTGAAACATGTATTGACCGGCAATATGCGTTGGGACATGCAGTGAGTATGAACCCCGGTTCATTGGCAGAGTGGCCGATCAGTGAGCAAAAACTGCTTTTCGGACTGCTGGGAAAAGTTGAAGAGCTGATCGGAGTCCAGTTAACGGACAGTTTTCTCATGCTTCCTATCAAAACTGTTTCCGGGATTCGTTTTCCCAAGGAAGGAACCTACGAAAACTGCCAGTTATGCCCACGTCAAAAGTGCCCCGGGAGAAAGGAGCGCTATGATGAGGGGCTTTATCAACGAAAATATCAGCTCAAACAAAACGAAGAGTAGTTTGATGCTAGTTCAGGGGGCACATGCTCCGTATGCTTCGTTCCTGGCTGTAAGCAATGATGCGGAGACGGTACTGCGAAACCCGCTGCGTGCATGACACGACGCAGAGCAATAATTATGTTGCAGGTGAAACCAGCAGATAGGGCTTGAAAAGCGCTTCAGTAGCAAGCAATTGGTGTTTCCGAGATACTATAATGTGAATGGAGGACAAAAAATGACTATTCGTGCTCAGATCGAATCATTGATTAAAAACGAAGTTCTTGAGTCGGCACATGGTGAGTATTTTAGGGAACCCCTAGCGGGGTTTGCTTCAGCGGATGATCCATTGTTTTCCAAGTTGAAAGAAATTGTGGGACCGCATCACATTCATCCCAGAGATCTCTTGCCAGAAGCCAAGACGGTGGTATCATTTTTCATTCCCTTTTCAAGCAATGTTGTTTCAAGCAATCGCAAGTCAGCAGAAGTTGCCCCGGAGTGGGGTAAATCATATGTAGAAGCAAATATCCTGATCAATAAAATATCCGAAAAAGTGATTCAGATGCTCGCTGAAAAAGGAATTAAAGGGGCAACAATAAAGGCTACGCACACTTTTGATGAAAAAACTCTGGCTGCCACCTGGTCTCATAGAAGCGCGGCTTTTATCTCCGGGCTGGGCAGGTTTGGCCGGAATAGAATGCTGATCACTCCTGTTGGATGCGCTGGGAGATACGGAAGTGTGATTATTTCGGAAGAGATCGCTCCCGATCTCCGTCCGGAAGAAGAGCTCTGCCTCAATTTAAAGGATGGGAAGTGCCTGTTTTGCATCAATAACTGTCCGACCAAAGCCCTTACCCTGGAGGGGTTTGATAGGCATAGATGTTACGACCATATTCTTGAAGTCACGAAAGAGTTTTCCTCTATGGGATTGTCTGGATGTGATGTGTGCGGTAAATGTGTTGTCGGGCCCTGCGCCATTTTATAGATCTTTGCCCCTGAAAACCTACCCCCTTGTGGGGTAGGATGAAAGGGGCAGCCTTCCGAGAGGCGATCAGCATGTTTACAAACAGTTGTACGTTTAGTATAATTGGAGCATGCATGGAAGAACAAACCACTGTGTCTACAATATCAACTATCATGTCGTGTTCTGCCCGAAGTTTCGGCACAAGATAATCAAAGGCCTGGTCGAGGATGTTGTTAAACAGCTAATCCAGGAAATCTGCAATACCTACGGATATACCCTCATCCCCATCTGCACATATTCCTTTCT